>OHHQ01000353.1_pt1 | contig 27261 bp, 21 predicted proteins | sample 1568051 | NCBI WGS metagenome assembly OHHQ01 (sample SAMEA3879567, study PRJEB24766) | human gut metagenome | biome: human-associated habitat; feature: feces | place: USA | collected 1985/1987
TCCCCGGACATCTCCCTGATGCACTCCCTTTTTCCTGGTAAATCCCACTGCCTCATCGGATTCAGCCCCCCATGTATCCCTCCCTGTCAGGAGGTCCCCTGCCGACGCAGGTCCCCATGGCCTTACCCGCCCCATAATCATCATATACAACACATATCCCATCATACGTAAACGGCACTCGGAATAGACCTGATTCACCTTACGATAGATCAAATCCTTATCAATCCCCTTCTTGATCAATTCGCTGACGATCGTATAAATCTCCGGTTTATTCGAATTATAGGTGAACGATCCTGTATCCGTCATCATACCCGTATAGATACAAGCGGCGGCATCCCGATTCAATAAATCGAACATCCCCATACGACAAATAAAACGGAAGATCATCTCACTGGTAGAAGACATCTCCGGATACGACATCGTCACACGACAAAAATCTGCGGGGTTCAGATGATGATCGATCATCACCTTGCGGCCTTCCGAGGCGATCACCGCCGGAGCCAGTTTCTCAATACGTTTAGGCTCATTGAAATCGAGGCAGAAAATAACATCCGCTTCCTTGATCAATTTCTCGGCGAAATCCGGATATTTCTCATGTATCACGACATCCTTAGCGCCCGGCATCCATCTATAAAAAGAAGGAAATGCGTTCGGTACCACTACCGCTACATTATCCTTACCGTAAGCGGATAGGAAATGATATAAACCAAGGGATGAACCTAATGCGTCGCCGTCTGGTGAGACATGCGTCACGATAACAAAACTCTCGCCTTTCTCTACGTATTTTTTGGCTTTCTGAATCTTCTCTTCTTGAATGATTTTAGTGATCATATAATCTTTTTGTTTTCACCCCCAAAGGTACGACTTTTTTAGTTTCCGGCTATCAAAAAAAGTTCAATAAGGATCTTTACTGATATTATTAACAAAAGGGTTAAGGCGGCTAACAAAACTTTTGGTTCCCGTATCTTCATATATATCAAGCATAAAACAAGAAACCCATAACCTCCTAGCATCTCAAAGAAGCTAAAACGACCCGTAATCGTCGCATAAGGCATAACGCTAAACACGTCCACTACCCTTACCATGCCATGAACCAGCCCTTCTACGATCTTCTGTATCCAGTCATATCCATAGAAATCCACCGGATAGCCTAACCACAAAAAGGCAAAAGGAATCAAAAACATAGCCAAGAGAGTGACCGCTAGATTCGTAAACAAGAAGACTGTCGAAAATTGTCCAAAATAATAAAAACAGAGCAAGGCAGTCCCTATCTGCGCGGCTACAGACACAGTAATCCATTCCCAAGGCATAGCCAACAAAGGATTTCTCACCACTATCCATTCCTTGAAACGAGGCACTAGGAATAAAATAAAAAACACAGCCAAATAGCTTAACTGAAAACCGATATCAAACAGATAATACGGATTATAGGCCAGCATACAGAAAGCGGCGGCGGCCAATGTATTATATCCATCCGTAATACGTCTAAGTGCCCTTCCTGTTAGATATAAAGATAGCATCAAGGCTGCCCGTACCGCCGAGGGCGCTAATCCTGTGATAAAGACAAACCCCCAAAGACTTCCCACCAGAATGATATAACGAACCCAACGTCCTATCCCCCATCTGGGCATAAACGAGCAAAAGAAAGATAAGAATCCACAAACCACGGCAACATGAAAACCGCTTACCGCTAATATATGAGACACGCCCGCCAAAGAGAAGCGCTTTTTCGTTTCCCGGCTCATCGCTTTCTTATATCCCAATGTCAATGTAGCCAAAATAGATTTCTCCTCGTCAGACAAGCGTAAGCGATCAAACGTATTTACCAAAGAATATTGGGCCTCACTAGCCAATAAGTCTAAAGAAGAAGTTGGTTCATTTACAAACGCTATACGCCGGTCACTATACCAACAGACCTCAACCGCCAAACATACAATCAAAACGGAGACCACAGCTCCCCATATCCAACGGGAATCGTATCGCAACTCCGCATGCGTTCTCCCACACGAGAAGCCCAGAAAAAGAAAAACCAAAGCAGATAAAACCCCTAAAACATATAGGAGCAATGAGACAGGTAAAAACGCATAGCATAAAATTCCGGTTATCCATAAAAAAAGCGGCCGTACAAAAGGCCGCTTTTGTATTTCCTCAATCATAATAGGTAGGTTTTGGTGATGTATTAATATGTTCTACAAAGCTTTCAAGTCTTTAATCGTTTGTATCGGATCTGGAGATTTGAACACGAAATTGCCGGCGACTAATACATCGGCACCTGCGTCAACCAAGCGCTTCCCCGTCTCTAAATTCACCCCGCCATCTACCTCGATCAAAGTACTTAACCCCTTCCGATCTATCATTTCCCGTAAACGGGCCACTTTATCTACGGAATGCTCAATGAAACGTTGGCCACCAAATCCCGGATTCACGGACATCAATAGAACCATGTCCACATCTTGGATAATATCTTCCAATAAGCAGATGGGCGTATGCGGATTCAAGGTGACACCCGCTTTCATGCCCGTTTCCTTAATAGCCGCTACCGTCCGATGCAAATGAGTACATGCCTCATAATGCACGTTCATCATATAGGCTCCCGTAGCCGCCACTTCGGGGATAAACTTCTGGGGCTCCACGATCATCAAGTGCACATCCATCGGCTTCTGGCATATAGGCTTTAATGCGTTAAGTACCGGGAAACCAAACGAGATATTCGGCACGAATACCCCATCCATAATATCCAGATGCAACCAATCGGCGTCACTTTTATTTATCATCTCCATCTCCTTCCGCAAATCCAGAAAATTAGCGGAAAGCAGGGAAGGCGCTATCAAATGCTTCATAATCTTGTCTTTTGTTTTTACAAAAGTACACAAAAAAAGAAAGAGAACCTAATAATATAGATTCTCTTTCCGTAATTCTTAGTTCAACACATACCCGCAGAGCTCCGGACATACGGCCGGTTCCGCTTGATAAGCCCTCGCAAACTGTTTTAAGAAATCCATCGTTTGCTTCCGAGGCGAACTTTTCACCTCCGGGGCACTTTTCACTTTTTTCTCCAAATCATCCATGCATCGCGTAGAAAGCTTCCTCATAGGCACCTTTATTTTTATCTTGTTTGCTAATAAAACGTAGGGACCTAAGACTTATTGCATGGAAAGAAAATTATTTTACGCCATAGATAACTCGATACGGTTCTCATCGGCCATACGACGCATATTCAAGATCGCATAACGCATGCGCCCCAAGGCCGTATTGATGCTAACCCCCGTGATATCGGCGATTTCCTTGAAACTAAGATCTTGATAGTAACGCATCTCCAACACCTCACGCTGGTTATCCGGCAAATGCTTTACCAATTTCTTCACGTCGGACAATACTTGATGGCGCACGATATTATCCTCTATCGTACCGTCGCAAAGCTTGATGTTATTAAATAAGTCGATTTCCACCTCATCATTCGAGATCGTGTTCTCGCTACGTTCCTGACGGAAATTATCGATAATCAAGTTATGGGCAATACGAGTAATCCATGCCTTAAACTTGCCGTTCTCGGTATAGCGACCTTGTTTTATAGTCATGATAACCTTCACGAAGGTCTCTTGAAAGATATCCTCCGTAAGCTCTTTGTTACGTACTATGAAATAAATGTAAGAATGAATGCTACTTTTGTATCGATTTAATAAAATATCGAAAGCGGCATTATTACCTTCTGCATAAAGGACAACCAATTCCTCGTCGGTCATCATTTTTAAAGTCTTCATTACTTTCACATTTTTAGTTTATTCGAGTAATGTTTATGCTATAGGCGATGGGCTTTAACTGTTATACAATGTTATTTATGGAAGCAAAAGAACGAAAAATATTTTAAACCAACAAACATTTTATTTCAAATTATAAAAAGAATGTCCCCTGCCCGCACCTTTAACGTACGAACAGGGGACTTTACTGATCTAAAATATATGTATATTAGAACTTATATCCTAATGTCAAAGCTACACGAGTGGTGTTTGTTTTCATCGTGGCGGGTTGGGCCTCGAGGAATGGTTTCGGATCATCTCCCGCAAACATATTAGAGAACGCATAAACATCTTCCTTATGCGTACGGAATACACAAGCCAAGTCCGTATAGAAGTTCGGGGTGAAGCGATAACCGATACCTACCGTATAATTCATGACCCCTTTATCGATCGTATAATTAGGAATCGTACCAACCGTAAACACCTCTTTCTCGCCATTCTTCAACTTATCCTTGATCGGACTATCACTGTAGGCGGCACCTGCTCTTACGGCAAATTGAGGAGTAACCTTTACCTCCGCACCTACACGGATCGTATTCATTGACTTGAAATTATCCGTTATATCTTGGTTAGTATACACGTTACTGCTACCATCCGTTTGATACATACGCATATTCTTATAATTCATCAACTCGTAATCAACGCTTATCAAAGCGGTCGTACCCAAGATAGCGGCGGCACTAAAGATCCATTTATCCGGAGAACGGAATTCATAGTCATAATAAGCATTATTAGGAGTAGCGGCATCTAGTTTACGCTCTTTCATCTCCCCTTTATCCATAAAGGTCAGATAAGAACCGGCCTCACCATAATAACGATCTGTCATCTTATACCACGTAGGTGAATTATAAGCTACACCCAAACGAAGAAAATCAGTAGGACGAACGATAGCACCCACGTTAAATGAATACCCGGTACCATCCGTATCCAAGTAATTATCTAAGTATAAATTATTGCCGTTCGTAAATTCCTCATCATACGATGACTGATATCGATAGTTCAGATCCGTAATCGCAACCGTAGCGCCAAGCATCACAAGATCCGATATATTTATACCGAAAGCCAAGTCATATTGATCCACGGAACCTCGCTCTGAAACTTTTAATTGACCTCCTTGCAATAAATACGGACTCCATTGCCCTTCCGCATCTTTATCACCGAACGCACTATAATACTCTTTGTCATTATCGTTATATGAATCCATATAACCGGCATTGTATCCTAGAATAGATAGCCAATCACCTAAGTCTTGGTTATTATAAGGGTTATAGTCCTTACCCTCCCCTAGCAGTCCACTAGGCATTCCTGCCGCACGCATGGCCACATAATCAGAAAGAGAAGTATTCAAATCACCTCCTGTAGCCATCGTATAGTTCCGGCTATAATTCTTCAAGCGATTATAAGAGAAACCAACGTTCCAGCTCACGATACCCTCATCATTCGCTGTCGGGAAATATCCCACGTAAGCGATATTATCAAAACTCACCTTCGTACGGCTGTTGTCCACCTTCGAACCAAGCCAATCGGTCTTCGCGGAGGCCGAAGACAAACTCAATGTCGTAACCACCTCCGAGCTTTTATAAATCGCCAAGCCTGCCGGGTTCGTATTCATAGCGGAAATATCACCTCCTAACGCACCGAAAGCACCCCCCATACCTAAATAACGAGCCGTACCATTCAACTCCGTCTGGGAATACTTAAAGGCATCCAACTGTGATTGCGAAAAAGCGGTGCCGCCACACAGGGCAAGCACCGACATTATAATTCCTATCCTTTTCATCGTATCTCTAATTTTATCAACCTAACACTTTTACCTGCGACCACCACCGGCACGGCCACCTCCGCCACCAACAGAGCCTCCACTAGAACGACCTCCACCGAAGCTACCGGAAGAAGAACCTATCGAACTACTACGAGAAGGAGAGGAACTTCTAAATTGGCTGGAAGAAGAGCGACTATTTGAGAAATCGCTACTGCTCCTGGAAGAGGAACGTGTTACCGGAGCTGAATATTGACGTCCGGAAGAAGATGCGGCTCCAGAACTACTTCTGGAAATCCTTGTTCTCGCCGAGCTATTACTTATGCTCGAGCTACTTCTTGTCGTTGCCGAATTTCTAACAGAAGAAGAGGAACGACGTCCCGCACCAGAGGAAATAGCAGATTCCCTACGGGTAGATCCCGCACGTCCATTGCTCAAAAAACTTGAAGACGAAGGTCTTGTAGTCGATCCTGAATTTCTCAAGGAAGAAGAGCCACTGCTCCGCCCACCTGTATAACCGGAACCTCTGCCACTCGCATAAGAGCGATTATCTCGATAAGAGGAACGTCCGTTTGAATAATGTCTACTTGGAGTCGAGTAGTAACCGGGATAGTAATGGTGATGATGTCCCCAATGGCCACCCCAATAGCCTCCACCCCAGCCCCAAGACGGGCCATACCATGGATCGTACCACGGACTATAATAGCCGGCATAAAAGCCTCCCCAGCCCCAACCGAATCCCCAAGACGGACCATAGAAGCGAGGGGAATAAGTCCACCAAGGGCTATAGCTATAGAACCAAGGATCATACCAACCCGTATACCAAGGCGAGCCCCAACCGGTACCGACATTGATATTAAAATTCACGTTCGCGCTACCGTTCGAGTAATCCGTATCATACCCGTAAGCATAATATCCATCACTCAGATACAAATCTACCTGATCCGCTCCGGCGATCGTAATCTTACTCGGCGAATGATAACGAATGATACGTTCCGTATATTCAGTATCCGAACGACGCTCGGAAGAAGACTCATTCCCATCGCTATCCTCATAGATAACGGAATCATCCTCACGATAAGGCTCCTCCACCTCGACTGATGTATAACGACGGTTATATTCATCCACATCCCGGCTGTCTGAAGAAACTTGGCTCTTGGCTGTAGCGACCAAAGTCCTAGACTCCTGTTTCGGCTGAACAACCTTTTTCTCTTCAACCTGTTCTTTCTTTTTCTTGTTTTTGGAAGAGAAATACACATCATCAAAGAACTCCTCCTGAGCCGCGGCACTAAACGCGATCAGAAGCATCATCACTAAAGATGTTAATTTCATGGGTTTCATATTTGTTTCTCCTCTACTTTAAATAAATATTTTTCTCTTTTCATGTTTGACACCCTTTTATGCAAAGGGTTTAAACGCTTTTTAGTTTTATAACAATAAACTCAATGCAATGTATGCACAAATATACTTGGTTCACACCAATGTCCCAAGATTTACATATACTTTAACTTATAAAACTCACACATTTATTGTTATCTATAAAAGAAGATGCAATGTTAGCGTAAACGCTGCAAACTCGACAAATTCTTTATATATTTGCTTCAAGTTAAAACGTAAAAAATACGAATATGGTATTAGCATCAACAATAGATTTCACGTTACCGTTAGCGGATCCTGTATTAAAATTCCTCTTAATCCTCTTGATAATCTTAGCCGCCCCACTCCTGCTCAATAAGCTTAGGATTCCCCATTTATTGGGTCTGATTATCGCTGGGGCCATTATAGGGCCGCATGGGTTTAATCTGGTATTGCGGGATAGTAGCATTATCCTGTCAGGAACAGCGGGATTGCTCTATATCATGTTTCTCGCCGGATTGGAAATCGATATGGGAGACTTTAAGAGAAATAGCACAAGGAGCCTCACTTTCGGAATGTATACCTTTCTCATCCCGATGATATTAGGTACAGTGATCGGGATATGGGTATTGAAGTTTAGTGTATTGACCTCTGTTTTATTAGCCAGCATGTTCGCTTCCCATACGTTAATCGCTTATCCGATAATCAGCAAGCTAGGGATCAGCAAAAACAACGCAGTAAGTATAACCGTCGGGGGTACGATGATTACCGATACGCTAGCTTTGCTTGTCTTAACGATTATTGTCGGTATGGCCACCGGACAAGTCAATGATATGTTTTGGATTCGCTTAGGAGTATCGATCTTGGTTTTCGCCCTGATTGTACTGCTGGGCTTTCCTTTTGTCGGACGTTGGTTCTTTAAGCATGTACACGATAATATCTCGCAATACATATTCGTACTGGTCATGGTATTTCTAGGCTCGTTCCTAGCCCAGTTGGCCGGGATGGAAGCTATTATCGGGGCATTCTTATCCGGATTGGCCCTGAATCGTCTCATTCCTCAAAGCTCTCCATTGATGAATCGTGTAGAGTTTGTCGGGAATGCCATATTCATCCCCTTCTTTTTGCTTAGCGTGGGCATGCTGATTGATTACCGGGCTTTTTTCACCAGCTTTGAGACGATCAAAGTCGGACTAATCATGATCGTTGTAGCGACAGTAGCGAAATATATAGCCGCTTGGCTGACGCAAAAGACATTCCGCCTGTCCGTTGATCAGAGAAGCGTTATTTTCGGCTTAAGCAACGCACAAGCCGCCGCGACATTGGCCGCCGTCATGGTTGGATATAATGTAATTATCGGAACCACGCCGGAAGGCGAACCCATCCGTTTGCTAAACGAGAGCGTATTGAATGGCACGATCTTGATGATCCTTGTCACCTGCACCATCGCCTCCTTCGCCGCCCAAAAAGGAGCACATAATATAGCGGCTCAAGAGATCTCCGACAAAGAAGAAAATAAGGGAGACCGATCCGAACATATATTGATACCGGTTAGCAACGAGGAAACCGTAGAGGAGCTGGTCAATCTGAGCCTAGCGATCAAATCTCCCCATAATAAAAACGGCTTATATGCCTTAAAGGTAATCGACAACCATAACACCGACGAGAAAGTGCTAAAACAATCCCGCAGGGTATTGCAAACAGCGGTTAATACGGCTGCGGCCACAGACACCCGGATGAAGGAATTGCTAAGATACGACCTCAGCGTCTCCAATGCGATCGCCAGTGTAGTGAAAGAACGGGAAATCACGGATATGGTCGTAGGCTTACACAAAGAAAAAGATATTCCCGCCGCCTTTCTGGGGCATATCGTAGAAAGTGTTTTGGCGGCGAGCAGCGTAAGCACTTTTATCTACAAGCCGGTCCAGCCTATCGCTACCGTAAAACGGCATTTGATTATCATCCCCGAATTAGCGGAAAAAGAGGTTGGTTTCAATCAAATTATCAATCGCCTTTGGAATGTAGTCCAGAATACCGGCGCTAAAACGGTTTTCTATGGATCGGAAGAGACCTTGAGTGTATTAAAGAAATTGCTCGCCAAGAAAAGCGGAGAAATCACCTACATTGAATTTAGCGACTGGGATGATTTCTTGATCGTATTCCGGGATATCAAGCCCGATGATACCATGTGGATCATTCTTAGCCGTAAGGAAGGACTTTCTTACGCTCCCATCATGGCTCGCATCCCGAAATATCTCAATAAATATTTCCAAGCGAATAATTTCGTACTAGCCTACCCCGTACAGGCTGGAATGAATGAGAGTACCCGATACTTGACGTAATCGCTCAGGATTGACCTTATATTAGCTACCCTAACAGAAACGTATAAAAACAAAAAATCCCGTAAAGCTTTCGCTCTACAGGATTCATTTTGCGGAAAGACAGGGATTCGAACCCCGGGAACCTCTCAGTTCAACGGTTTTCAAGACCGCCGCAATCGACCACTCTGCCATCTTTCCAATAAGTAAATCGTGTGACCTGGGAGGGGCTCGAACCCTCGACCCAATGATTAAGAGTCATTTGCTCTACCAACTGAGCTACCAAGTCATTCTGTTTTGCTATCGTCACTTTTTCAAACCACCGTTTGTTTCTCGATTGCGGGTGCAAAGATAGAGGTTTTATTTTTCTCTGCAAACTTTTCGGCCACTTTTTTTCATAAAATTTTAATCAAACTCGTAAATATCCGAGGGTGTAGTCCGCTTCAACGCTACCAATAAGACATCTTTCCCTACCCTTATGCCCTCTTGAAAAAGACGTATATCCACTGTCTTATAGGCCAGTTCGGGATGGTTATTGTCCCGGCTGAGATGGCAAAGCCAGATATTCCTCAAACCGGTATTATAATGGGTCGCCAAGAACTCCGCGGCCTCCCTATTGCTCAAATGCCCGGTAGGACTCGCTACCCGCTCTTTCAAGAAAGCGGGATACGTACCGAAACGAAGCATCTCCTCGTCATAGTTCGCTTCCAATATTAAATGGTTCGCCATGCAGATATATTTCCCCACCGTGTCCGTGATATGGCCTACGTCGGTAGCGAAAGTGAATTTATGATTACCATACTCGATATGGTATCCCACATTATCAGTACTATCGTGAGGCACCTCGAAAGCCGTGATACGGAAATCACGGATAAGGAATGGAGCTTCTTTTTCTATAACCTTGCGGGAGACACATAAGGTCTCCTCCACATACCGGCTCTTATCAATCCCCCGGTGCACGTCGGCTGTCGCATAGACAGGAATGCAAAGCTTCTCGCCCAAATACCCGACCGTCTTGATATGATCCGCATGATCGTGGGTAATCAACACGGCCACGATCTTGGTAAAATCGATCGACCGGTCCTTCAACACTTTCTTTATGGTCCGGATTCCGATACCTGCGTCAATCAGTATACCGAATTCCGAAGTCCCTAAATAATAGCAGTTCCCACTGCTCCCACTCGCCAAACTCAGAAATGATAGTTTCATACTCTCCTATTCCGCAACACTGCTTTTTTCTGTTTTACATAGTATACATTAGGGGCGGAACGTCTCAGGGATCGATACCTCCCCGATCAACGAGCAGTTCATATGCTCCTTCACCTCGTCGGGTGTCAGCCCATGGCCGAAGAGGAACATTAGCTTCGTCACGGCGCTCTCCGTCGTACTATCGAAGCCGCTCGTCACGCCTGCCTCCAACAATTTGTGCCCCGTCTCATAACGGTGCATCTCCACACTTCCGGCCCTACACTGAGTAACATTCACGATAACGATACCACGGTCTACAGCCTCCTTCAACATATTCAAGAACCATTCCTCGCACGGAGCGTTTCCGCTTCCGAATGTTTCCATCACCACGCCTTTCAGACCCGGGATATTCAGGATACTTTCCACTACTTGCGGAGAAATTCCGGGGAATAGTTTTAGTATAGCGATATTTCGGTCCAACAAATAATGCGGCTTCAGCGGCTTTCGTGATACCGGATGATATACCTGCGGCAGATCATACTTGATATAGATACCCGCATGGGCCAAAGCCGGGTAATTGTACGAACGGAACGCATTAAAATTATCTGCGTTTATCTTACTCGTACGATTCCCCCTCAATAAATCATTCTCAAAAAAGATACAGACCTCCGGGACCAACGGTAAGCCGTTCTCCTTGGCAGCCGCTATCTCGATCGCCGTAATCAAGTTCTCCTTCCCATCGGTACGCAACATCCCGATCGGTAATTGCGAACCCGTAAGGATCACCGGCTTACTTAGGTTCTCAAGCATAAAACTCAATGCCGATGCCGTATACGACATTGTATCCGTGCCATGCAGTACCACGAAGCCGTCGTATTTCTGATAATTATCGGCGATGATTTTCACGATCTTCATCCACGAGTCCGGCCCCATCTCCGAGGAGTCCATCGGAGGATCGAACTGTATCGTGGCCACCGAATACCCCAGTTTCTTCAACTCCGGCATATTGTCCTTCAAATGCTGGAAATTAAACGACTCTAACACTCCAGTCTCCGGATTCTCGATCATACCTATCGTCCCACCCGTATATATCAACAGGATGGAAGCCTTTTCTTGTTGAGTATGCATGTCCATATAATTATGCAAAGTTAATAAATTATTCTTCTCCTTTCAACACCGGAACACTTATATGATATTTTACGGCGATTATACGTGCGAGGAACACGCTCAACGCCGATACGAACTGTATCATCGCCGCCGACATAGAAGTTTGCATACATATATAATATATCAAACCGCCAAAGACACAAGCCAACGCATAAATATCTTTCCGGAATATCAAAGGTTCCTCATTAATCAATATATCCCTCATCATACCGCCAAACGAGCCGGTTATGGTTCCCATCACGATCGCCACCCACATGGGGAACCCGAAATCCAAGGTCTTGGCGATACCTACCACCACAAACAACCCCAATCCGATAGCATCGAATATAAAAAATGTATTGTTCAAACGGATCACGTATTTTCGGAAAGCGATAACGAACAACAAAGCCAAGGCCGAGACAACCAAATAAGAGGCTTGTTCCATCCAAAAAGGCACCGCGTTCAATAAAATATCACGAATCGTACCTCCTCCTACAGCGGTTACGACACCCACCACATAGGCGCCAAACCAATCAAATTGTTTCGCAGAAGCCAATCTTATGCCACTTATGGCAAACGCAAAGGTCCCTGTATAGTCACAAAAGGTGATAAAATCTATCATTTTGTTTTTTTCGCAAAAATACGGAATAGTTCGCAAATAACAGCATTTATAGAAAGAATACCTAACAATAATTTAAACCAAACGAATCCCTTAATGTTTATTATATATAAGTTTGCGGAGTGGTTATAACCGTAACCTATTGATTTTTATTTACAAAAGAGAATTGAGTTAGATGAGGATGAAAAAATGCATGTTGATCGGGTTGATCTGTCTGCTATCCAGCCAATGGATGTGGGGGCAACACTTCCCTCAGATGGATGCCCGCAATTACGTGAGCGACACGGCCCTTTTCATTCCACGCCGCCCTTGGTTGGCAGCAAGCGAGGTATTCGGAATGAACATGGCCGTCTGGACTTTCGACCGTTTCTTAATGAACGAGGATTTCGCGAAGATAAACGGACATACGATTAAGCAAAACTTCAAGACGGGGCCTGTTTGGGACACGGATAAGTTCTCTACCAATCTGGTGGCTCATCCCTATCACGGATCGTTATATTTCAACGCTGCCCGTAGCAACGGACTGAATTTCTGGCAATCCATTCCATTCGCGGCGGGAGGCAGCCTAATGTGGGAATTCTTTATGGAAACGGAACCGCCCTCCATCAATGACATGCTTGCCACCTCTTTCGGCGGTATAGAATTAGGTGAGATTACCTACCGGCTCTCCGACTTATTCATCGACAACCGCTCCCACGGGGCGGAACGTGTGGGACGGGAGATCTTATCCGGTTTGATATCTCCGATGCGGGCGATCAATCGTATCATCACGGGAGAAACTTGGAAACACAGCAGCTCCAAGGGGCGTGTCTACACCTCGGTTCCCGTGAACTTCATCGTGGGTGTTGGTCCTCGCTTCCTTGCCGAGCAGGAAGGCTCCAAGCATGGCACTACGAGCATGCACGTATCTTTCCGGTTGGATTATGGAGATCCTTTCAATGATGATTTCTATTCGCCCTATGAATGGTTTCAACTGAAGGCCGGTTTCGATTTCTTTTCCAGCCAGCCGCTCATCAGCCAAGTCAACGCCGTTGGGGCTATCTGGGGGAAACAGGTCTGGAGTAAAGGGCCTCGTAGTCTGGCCGCTGGAATCTTTCAGCATTTCGACTACTATGATTCCGAGTTAAAATCCAATAGTTCCCAAACGGTAGCTCCCTACCGCATATCGGAAGCGGCGGCGGTCGGTGGTGGATTGATCTATTACAAAAGAGGCACGCCGGACAATAAGGTAGATGTTTACGCCGAATTATACGGAACAGGAGTCGCCTTGGGCGCAAGCATCTCTGATTATCTCCGGCTGGAAGAGAGAGATTATAATCTGGGAAGCGGTTATAGCGTGAAAGCGTTTACCGGATTGGCCTACGATAAACGCTGGGCGTTCTTGATCGATTTGGAGAACTACCATATCTTCACATGGAAAGGATACGAGCCGGATATAGACTGGAACGCGGTGGACCCTACTAAGTTAAACGTACAAGGCGATGCCGGCAACGCACGTTTAACGGTATTTTCCACCACCTTAGCCTATATGTCCAAGCATAAATGGAATATTGCGTTGCGAAATCGTTATTTCTCCCGCCGTACCCATTATAAGTATCATAAAGATATAGATAGCTCCACGTATGATATTATGCTGACGCTTGGGTGGAGGATTTAATTCTTCCGCTCAAGCTCACGCAGATTCTCCATCTTCTTGCGCTGCATAAACTCATAGATGCCTTCCAAATGCTCCGTCACTTTTTGGTTTCCGAACTCATAGACCTTAGAGACCAGCCCATCCAAGAAATCACGGTCGTGGGATACGACGATCAACGTCCCGTCAAAGTCAAGCAACGCCTGCTTCAAGATATCCTTCGTCTTCATATCCAGATGGTTTGTCGGCTCATCCAGAATCAGCAAGTTCACAGGCTCCAATAATAGCTTAATCATAGCCAGACGTGTACGCTCGCCACCGGAAAGCACCTTCACCTTCTTCGCCGAGTTCTCGCCGCCAAACATGAACGCACCCAGCAGATCCTTGATCTTATTACGGATATCGCCTTGCGCCACATCGTCTATCGTCTGGAAAACCGTAAGGTTCTCATCCAGCAGGGAGGCTTGGTTCTGGGCGAAATAACCGATCATCACGTTATGCCCCAACGTCAACGTCCCCTCATGCTCGATCTCTTTCATGATACACTTCACCAAGGTAGACTTACCCTCGCCATTCTTCCCGACGAAAGCGATCTTATCCCCTCGCTCGATCATCAGATTAGCGTTCCGAAAAACCATATGATCGCCATACGCTTTCGAGACATTCTCGATCGTCACCGGATAAGAGCCCGAACGGGGCGAAGGCGGAAACTTCAAGCGCAAAGCCGAGGTATCTTCCTCATCCACCTCCAAGATCTCCAGCTTCTCCAGCATCTTCACACGGCTCTGCACCTGCAAGGTCTTGGAGTACGTGCCCTTGAAACGCTCGATGAACTCTTTCGTCTCGGCGATCATCTTCTGTTGCTCGTCATAAGCCTTCTGTTGTTGCTCCCGGCGTTCCTTCCGCAGTTGCAAGTATTGACTATAATTTACCTTATAATCGTAAATCCGGCCCATCGTCACCTCGATCGTACGAGTCGTGATATGATCCACGAACGCACGGTCGTGACTGATTACCACCACGGCCTGACCGTTATCGATCAAGAAATCCTCCAACCACTGGATAGACTCGATATCCAAGTGATTCGTCGGCTCGTCCAGCAAAAGGACATCCGGTTTCTTCAACAGTAGTTTCGCCAGCTCGATACGCATACGCCAGCCACCGCTGAATTCACTGGTTTGCCGGTCGAAATCCTCCCGATTGAAACCAAGCCCCAACAAGGTTTTCTCTATATCGGCGTCGTAATTGATCTCCTCTATGGAATAGAATTTCTCGCTCAAGGTAGAGACCCGCTCGATCAGCTCCATATAACCATCCGACTCATAGTCCGTACGAGTCTCCAGTTGCTTATTCAATTCGGCGATCTCCGCCTCCATCTCGTGCAGATGGGCGAAAGCCTGCGCCGTCTCCTCGAAAACGGTACGGCCATCCTCCGTCATCAAATGCTGCGGCAAATAAGCGATCACGGTATCTTTAGGGGCGGACACTTTTCCACGGCTTGGCTCCCGCACGCCGGCCAATATCTTCAACAAGGTAGATTTACCAGCACCGTTTTTGCCCATCAAAGCGATACGATCTTTCTCGTTAATCACAAAAGAAACATCCGAGAAAAGGGCGCTTCCACCAAACTCTACTGTTAGTCCGTCAACTGAAATCATATGTTTATTTTAATACATTAATATAATGAAGCCGCGAAGATAAGAAAAATCCCTTTCATTAGGGATGTACAGGAGATTTCATACGATCTTTCCGGGGCAAGACTAGGAAGAAATTGGTTGCTGACGGCGTCGGCAACCAATTGCATAAGGGACTAATCCCTTAAACTACCTTTAAAAAAAGCAGAAGCATCCATATATTTTCCAACAAAACGCTTGTTTTATAAACAGAAAGCCCTATCTTTGCACCCGCTAATACAAACAGCTTAAATTAATTATTCAAACATGGCAACAAAAATTAGATTGCAAAGACACGGTCGTAAAGGTTACGCCTTCTACCAAATCGTGATCGCAGACAGCAGGGCTCCACGTGATGGAAGATTTATTGAAAGGATAGGTTCTTATAATCCGAACACTAATCCTGCTACAGTAGATTTGAACTTCGAAAGAGCTTTGTATTGGTTACAAGTAGGTGCTCAACCTACAGACACAACTCGTAACATCCTTTCTCGCGAAGGCGTTTGCTTGAAAAAGCATTTATTGGAAGGTGTTAAGAAGGGTGCGTTCGACGAAGCCGCAGCTGAGGAGAAATTCCAAGCTTGGTTGAAGAACAAACAAGCCTCCGTACAAGCTATCAAAGAAAAAGACAGCGAAGCAGCTAGAGCAGCAGCTAAAGCACGTCTTGAGGCTGAGAAGGAAGCTAATAAGGCAAAAGCAGAAATCGTAGCTAAAAAGAAAGCAGAATTGGCAGCAGCTGAAGCTGCTAAGCAAGCTGAGGAAGCAGCCGCAGCGGCTCCCGCTGAAGAAGCTCCGGCAACTGAAAGCGCTGAATAATTCGTGCGATGCCAAAATAAAAAAGAGGACATTTTTCAATGCCCTCTTTTTTATGCCTTTTCCACCAGTACCGGATCTTCCTAATGCGTATAATCGATCAGCCGGATGCCATCGTCTAAATCGTTCTGGATAACATCCTTCATCCTTTTGGCGAAAGGACAGGCATAACCTATCGGCGTCCCTTTTTGGATACAGGAAGCAAAAGCGATACTATCCGCCCCTCTATTCACCAACTCCCTCGCCCTTAATACAGCCTTTTTTCCGGGACAACCTCCGCAATTGATAAACCCGATGATCTCAATATCTTCCTCTACGCCCTCAAAGGCTCCCTTTTTCTCACGGATCATCCTAAAATCTGTAGTACCGGGGCAAAAATCCTCTGTTTGCATACATCTGATAATTCCTACTTTCATAAAGATCCCTCCCAATTAAAAAAGCCGTAAAATCTAAAATTCTACGGCTTTCCGATCTATAAATGATGATTAACTAAGTCGTGTTACTTCTTCTTCAACAAGAAAGTATCGATCTGTTTCACGAACTCCTCACGGGGAAGAGCTCCCATCGATATCTGAGGCTGTCCTTCCTTAGGGATAAACAAGAACGTAGGAATACTTTGTATACCGAAAGCGGCAGCCAACTCCTTTTCCTTATCCACATTTACCTTATAAACTACGATATCATTCTTATACAGGATAGCCAAATCCCTTAAAATAGGAGCCACTTGCTTGCAGGGACCACACCAGTCCGCATAAAAATCGATGATACAAGGCTTATCACCTTCATATACCCATTTCGTAGCGTTCTTCTCGTAATTGAATACCTTTTGCAGGAACTCGGCCTTGTTCAAAGTAACGACCTCTCCCTTGGAGGCGGTACCGGCCTCACTTGATTTATCTGATTTAGCGGACATCGAGCAGCTTACTAATAGCAGCACAACCGAAACCAGCCATAAACTTTTCAACTTTCTCATATAGAAACCTTTTACTTGATTGATAAATTATTTGCTACAAAAATAGCAATAAAAAGGGGATTCCCACACATTCTATTCTTAAAAGAAAAGAATAAACAAAAAGAAAAAAAGCGCATAAGACTCTTGTATATTCCAAAAGAATGACTACCTTTGCAAAGCAATTAAACGAAACGTTTGATCGCAAAATATATTGGAAAGATGGCAGAGTGGTCGATTGCGGCGGTCTTGAAAACCGTTGAACCGAGAGGTTCCCGGGGTTCGAATCCCTGTCTTTCCGCTGAAAGCAACTAGAAATAGTTGCCTTTTTTGTTTCCCCCTCTCTTCTTTATTTCTTCAAACGCAAGTTTTGAACTCATCTAAAAAGATGAAAGAAAAAGGAACCAATCTCTTGCATAATCAAAAAAAATCAATACCTTTGCACCCGATTTCAACGAGACCTTGGAGAGATGCTCGAGTGGTTGAAGAGGCACGCCTGGAAAGCGTGTAAACCCCTAAAGGGTTTCGCGGGTTCGAATCCCGCTCTCTCCGCTGAACTTACTGGACAAAAGAGGACAAAAACCTACAAATCGCTGATTTGTAGGTTTTTTATTGCCTATAAGTCTTGTTCCAAGACAGCAAAAGGACTTGAAACTTTTTTAAGACTTCAATACTTCCGGTTTGATATGTTTGAAGAAATAAATTTCTTCTTCCTTGTTACTGAAAGGATGATTGACAATATAAGCTCTCATATCTTCGAGTAACCGTTGCAAAAACTCTACGACATCGAGAACTGCCTCTATTGAAATATTCCACTCCTTTGCGGCGAATAACCATTATACGGGTAATAACCCCGGCAGCAAGTGGTATTACAACAAATAACACTACGGATAACAACCGGGTGTCCCACGAGATAGATACGCCGCCAACCCCTAAAAGGAAAGCTACAATAGGCGCAAATGCTACTAATATGATTAAATCGTTTATCGCACGTTTCACGTCGGCCAACTTGCTTTATGTCAGCGATATGTTGTGAAGGCTGTGAAAGGGAGAGCAGAGACGCCTACGAGGATTTGTCAGCGTTGAGCCTTCCTATTGGATAAAAGCACTATCGGCAGTAGCTTGCTCTATCTGCCTATGAAATCGTTTCACGGTTGTGATACAATCTTTTCACCTATGTGAAACGATCGTATCACGTAGGTGAAAAGATTGTATCACAACCGTGAAATGATCAGATTGTGTAGTGCTTGGCCATACTATCCCTTGGTGGAATATACACTGCGGCACAGATTTCACGATTCATTGTTATCATACCACAAGTTTATCCATATCACATCCTCGGGATATAAGGCGTTGTGAACGTCTACGTGCCCTCCCCTCACAGCCTTCACCACATACCGCTGCAATACAATAAATTACGAGAGGGTGAAACGTGGTCAATTTCAAACTTATGGGTAAGCAAACAGGAAAATTATCCCCACGATTTATGGGCTGATCCTATATAAACCCCGACTTTAGATCCTATCATAATTGAAAGAATTCACCTCATAATAACTCCAGATACTCCTCATATCCTTCCTCACGCATTTTTTCTTTAGGAATAAAACGTAGAGAAGCACTATTGATACAATACCGTAAGCCACCCTTATCAGATGGTCCGTCCGTAAAGACATGGCCTAAATGGGCATTTCCCGCATGGCTACGAACCTCAACCCGTTGCATGCCATGCGATGTGTCCCGGTGCTCCGTGACTACATCTTTCTTTATGGGTTTCGAGAAACTCGGCCAGCCACATCCGGAATCAAACTTGTCCGTTGAGATAAATAAAGGCTCTCCGGTCGTGATATCTACATAAATGCCTTTGCGATGTTCATTCCAATATGCGTTCTGGAATGGACGTTCTGTGGCGTTCCGCTGGGTTACGGCATATTGTTCCGCAGATAAAACGGAACGCAGTGTCTCATCATCTGGCTTTTGATAAGCCTTACTGTTTTTTATCATATTATTCTCTCTCCCTATTGTAATCGTATCATCTTGAGCCTTACCGATTAATGGAACCAGCAATAATAATACGACTAATAAAACATTCGTTTTTATCTCGATATATTTTAGGTATAACAAGAGGAATCTCTTTTTTGTTACCTACACTAAATCCTCTTGTTTGATCGAATAACACTTAATGTTTGTAAGATGACAGACAATATTATTACCCCTAGCCCTATATAAAAAGCGGCGTTCAACTCTTTAGCCTCACTAAAAAGAAGCATAGCCAAGATAATGCTATAAATAGGTTCCAGATTATAACTCAAGTTTACCGTGAACGCAGAGATCTTTTTCAGGACTTGTATCTGAAGTAAATACAAACCAATCGTACAAACAGAAGCTAAAAGCAATAAATAAGTAAAATCTAATAGCCCGGGAACAATCGTCGATACAGGAAAATATCGCAAATAGAACGGTAAAATACAGGAAAGCCCGATAAAGCCACCTACCATTTCATACAAGAGCATGGTACTTGTTGAATAATTATTTCCGATCTTCTTATTCGTGATCGTGAACAAAGCCGCTAAAGCGGATGATATAATACCCAAACCTATTCCTAAACGATAGCGAGTATCGAAATGAAAAATCAGCACCACCCCGAATAAAGTCAACAAACTAAAAACAACTTCCTTGAAAGACACTCTATGACAATTAATCAATGGTTCTAGAAAAGCCGTAAAGAAACCTACCAGAGAAAAACAAACCACTCCAATAGACACATTCGAAGCCTTTATACTTCCATAAAAGAAAACCCAATGCAATCCCAGCAATAACCCTACTCCCCCTATTCTCAAGGCATCCCCGAAAGAAATTCGATTCAATCTTTTGCCGACGGATAAAACGAGTAAAAACAACAAAGACGCAAGCATCATACGATACCAGACCAATAGGGCTTCATTCAAGCTAATCAATTTTCCAAATATGCCCGTCGCACCTGCCAAAATAATAGATATATGCAGTTTTATAAATGCGTCTTTCATTATGTCACTATAATATTTAATTATGGACAAATGTACAAAGGAAATATAAGCTATCGAATTCAAACTTGATAAATACTCCGTTTTTTACCCTAATGGTAACTTTTTTCTAAATGGAGAAGCCTACTTTTGTGCCGCAAAAATAAAAAGAAAAGAAACTGATGATGCAAGACAGTATTGATTTTGGAACAATGAACATTCCGAAGTTGTTCCGTATGATGTTTATCCCTACCTTATTAGGTATGGTCCTTTCCGCCACTATTAATATCGCCGATGGAATATTCGTAGGAAGAGGCGTAGGAAGTGACGCCTTGGCTGCGGTAAATATCGTGGCTCCTTTTTTCATGTTAGCAACCGGAATCGGGCTTATGTTCGGAGTAGGCGCATCTATCGTCGCCTCGATCCACCTTTCACACCAGAAAGTCAAGGTAGCGAATATTAATATCACGCAAGCGCTTTCGGTCTCATTATGTATTATGTTATCGCTTTCCTTGTTAGTGATGACATTCCGTGCTGAGGTCGCACTTTTATTGGGTAGTTCCGAACAATTATTGCCCTCCGTATTGGAATATATGAACTGGATCGCCCCGTTCCTTGCCTTTTACATGTTATTGAATATCGGGTTATTCATTATCCGGTTAGACGGATCACCTACATACGCCATGTTATGCAGCGCTATCCCGGCCCTGATAAACCTAACATTAGACTATATTTTCGTTTTCCCATTGCATTGGGGATTAATGGGAGCCGCTTTAGCTTCCGCTATTTCCGTAATCGTAGGAAGTATTATGATCGTGGTTTATATCGTAGGTTTTTCTAAAGTATTACATCTTTACCGCCCTAAATTCTCGCTTAAAAGTATCTTATTGACAATCCGCAATATCGGATACATGGTAAAGCTTGGTTCTTCCGCATTCTTAACTGAGGCAGCTATCGCTTGTATGATGCTGGTGGGTAATTATATATTCATGAGATACCTTGGGGAAGACGGGGTTGCCGCCTATAGTGTAGCCTGTTATTGCTTTCCTATCGTATTCATGGTGAACAATGCGATCGCCCAGTCTACCCAGCCGATCATAAGCTACAACTATGGCATACAGCAGTGGAAAAGAGTACGGCAGGCGTTTAAGTTAGCCCTGCTATGCGCTGTCGTGTGCGGAGGACTCGCCTGCGTGGGTACTATTTTATTCTGCCCGGAAGTCTCCTCCTTATTTCTCGGTAATCATGGCAACGCTTACGAGATAGCGGTCTCCGGCATTCCCTATTTTTCTTTGGGATATGTCTTTTTCGCTCTCAATATCGTTTGTATCGGGTACTACCAGAGCATAGAACGTTTCAAACCCGCTACGCTATTCACTATTCTACGAGGAATCGTGATTATCACCCTAAGTTTCATGTACCTACCTGTTGTCTGCGGAATTAAAGGTATTTGGCTGGCCATACCTTTGTCGGAATTAATTACTTTTGTAATCATAGTGGTATACTATCTATTGAAACGTAGAAGAGCATGAAAGAGGAAGTTCGCCAGAAAGTGATGGAACGGTTTTCAATCTCTGAGCAGGCCATGCAGTTATTGCTGGAAAGCGCAGAGATGATGTCGTTTGTCCCCAAAGATATAATCGTACATGAAGGTGAGATAAACACGAATATGTATATCTTATCCAAGGGAATCTGGCGGGCTTATACATTTAAAGATGGGACGGAAGATACCTTTTGGTTCGCCGTGGAGAGCGAGATCGCACTCCCGGTATGGGGATATACTTCCGGCTCTCCTTCTCTTTATACCATAGAAGCCGTTACGGAAAGCGAGGCGTATTGCCTATCCAAACAGAAACTAGAAATCCTATTTCAATCCTCCGTGCAATTAGCAAATATCGGAAGAAGGATTCTAGAGAATTTTATGCTTGAGATCGAGACTTCATGGTTAAGTTCTTACAAACGAACCGCCATTGAACGTTACGCCATTCTATTGGACAAGCAGCCCGAAATCATCCAATCCGTCCCCCTAAAATATATAGCATCTTATCTAGGTGTCACGGCTCAATCCTTAAGTAGAATCCGAGCGAAGTTAGCTAGTTCCTTAACCTTTATCGTGTAAAGCCCCTTCATATCCCCTCGGACTGGAGATACCATGTCCAGCCATTTATATTTACCTGTACGGCATTCCATGTATTATCAGCAAAGAAAAAGATAATCTTATATCTATCTTGGCGATCCAGATATTCTTGTACATCCATATTATTTCCCTCCATACTAGTCAAGGCTAAAAAATCTGTCAAATTAATATTGAATACCTTTTTGCCGGTAGACTTCTCCGTTACGACAAAACGTGTCGGCCGATCTTCCATCAGCCGCATCGTGTTCAACTCGACAGCTGCCGCCGATGATGACTTTTGTTCCATATAATAAGGTCGGAAACTTAACACATCATCCTCCAATAACGAGTTGTCATAGGCCAGATGGCCATTCGACTCGATGATCTCATATTCATAATCATTCATGTTCACATTCCAATTATCTCCGGAGGTAGCCCGGATATAACTATCGGAATAACCTTGAAAAACAAACCGTATCTTATTCGTATCTTTTATCAGATCAATCGTCTCAGTCTGATGGCTGGTCCCTGTAAAATCAACGTCACTGATATAACCATACCAAAGAGGCTCCAGTTCTTTACTGATGATAAGAGACTCCTCACGTTTCAGCCTTAACCTCATATCAGTAATCGTATTCTCTCCCCTAGGCGTATAAATATCGTAGGAGTCACGTGCGCCGGCCCAAGCCAGAAATTGGTATTCTCCTATCGGAAGCTTTACCTCCATTTGGTAATTGCCTGTCGCCAACGCTTCACCTTCCTCTACTTGACTGAACAGAAACTTTCCGTCTTTGTCAAATACATAAAGCTCCACTTTATCCACCTGCGTATGGAACGCATCCGTGAAAAGCATATTATAGTCGTACTTAAACTTGACAAATAAACGACATTCGGGAAGATCCTCATGAAACATATCGCAAGAGGTCAATATCCACGGACAGATAATAAGGATTCCCCAAATTGTATAACGTATAAGACGGTTCTGTTTCATATTTTTCTATTTTTCTAATTAATCCTTACTCTAATTAAAGGGAGTTCCCAGAAGGAAAAAACACTGTTTGGAAACTCCCCTTTTCTAACCTGCGATACCTTACTAATAACCTAAAATCATAAGATCTCCTCTTGGCTATACCAAGTCCACGGGTTCACGTTAATCTGGATAGACAACCATGTCCCATCATTCTCATCTGGCGTATCTGGGTCCGGATCCGGAATAGTAGGATAACCCGGATTATTAAATCCCTTGATATTAATATCATAAACGGAATTACGCACAACCCCAAACTCTCCAAACTCATTCATCGCCTTATCCGAGTCATCATGTTTAATCATGATCTTGTAATAACTTACACCACCATCATAATAAAAGACCGTACCATAACTACCCGCCCCTTTATTCTCTACGGCAAGCCTAGCGTCTACAAATTTCTGTTTAAGTGCCGCAGCCTGCGTTTCTGCGCTTTGACCGGATTGCTTAAATTCATCTCCGGTTGGAATAGTAACCTCCTTGGAGGAATCCACGTATTTTACATACCGGTTGAAGGCTGTTGATATAGAGGTTGGATAACCGTCAGGGTTCCCATCCTTATATTTCTTTGTCAACTCATTTTCTATCCAGTCCATCAAGGTATCATATGTATAGCTTACGCCATTTACGATCATCCAAGACTCACCCTCTCCCACATCAACCGTACCGCCATCTAACTTTTTCAGTTTCTTCGGCGCAAAGTTCGCTTGTAAAAGGACTTGGGTCGTATAAGCATGGTTGTTATACTCTTTTTCTTGTGTATTCTCCAGACAATATTCAGTAACGGGATTAGATGCTGAACTTATCTCATTCCAAGATATGGCAGATGCGTTCGTCGAAGCAGACACAAAATTGTAATTATTCGTATACGCCACTTGATTCGCCTCGTTCCACTCACCGATATTCGTATTGTTGTAATTCGGGTCTACCCGGTATGAACCGATCTCATACCTATCGAATGGAGTGACACAAGTACCGCGAGCATCCGGAGTATTGGCAGGATCTTCATTCCAAGTCTTAATCCTCCTCGATACAGGATAATACCATTTATTAGTAACGTTCAGAATCCATTTCGGGCTATAGATCGATGCCGTGCTATTATCCATAGCGCCATCGCTGGTATATACACGTACTTTAGCGACAACACGATCTATATAAATCGCTAGCGGATTCTTTACCGCGACATCTTGGCTCTTATAAAGAGTTAAGTTTATCGTATTTCCCGAGTTATCCGAAGGTTCCAGATGACCTTTTGAGTTTGTCATCAAAAATGTTCCTGTTTTCGCGACACTCGTTGTTATCGACTCATCCTTCACCGCCTTGTTCACATCCACGAAACTAGAGCCTTCCCCGACGCTGGAGAAACCGGCACCCGGATTCGCGATAATCAGTATTGTCTTAGAAGTAGCCGGAATCTGAAAAGCCTTACTGCTACTGCTTGCGCCGGAAGATGTCAAATCACCGGAGCCGGTACTTAGGTCTATCACTTTTGTAACTAGACTCGCATCTTGATCGCCATCGAAGAAAATCGCTTTAACATCCTCAATCTCATATTCGCCTGTTATCGCATTCTCTTGATTAGGGATATTCAATCCACGGGTAACGGCGGCGGGAGTCTTAATATTCAAAGCCACCCACGCATCGCCCGAAGGATCGGTTACTACATCGCTATTCCCATCCGAAATAGCATGGTCATCACTACACGCAGCAAACACTAGCGTCGCAAGCGCAAACATAAAAAGTCTTTTCTTTTTCATTTTACAACAATTAAACTGTTTCTAACTAAACACTTATCACTTTTTATCTCTTAGTCATCTTTTAATCCGTCACGACCGTTTGGGATAATTGACTAATATTTAACTTTATACGTTGTACAGAATTAGTATTCGAGGATACACCGGGATCTTTTATAGTAGTCAGGTATATAATGCCACTTCTCTGTTTGGACATTGTATTCCCCAAGACTTCAATATAAATTGTCCCATCATCAACCGTGATCTTATCCGTGTCCTCCCGTACAGCGCCGACGGAAGGACGCAACTTTATCCAGCTCTTAGGATCATCCGCCCCATCTTCCACATATGCGGAAAGACAGTAGTAGTTCATATCGAAACTATCGCTACTATCCGTTGTCGGCATATATTTAATGGTCACACCAGCCGCCGGTATAGCATATCTTTGCCTAATACACACCGTCTTTTCGAGAGTTCCCAGTTTCAGCGTGATATATGCATGATCAAACAAGGCATTCGATATTTGAGCTTCCACAGCCGTGATATTCGGATCTGATGTCGTATCATCCACGATCGGAATTCTCGCCCCATTGAATGGATTTACCAATAAGGGTATCCCAATACCGACCTCGTTTCCATTATCACTAATCCGGCAGGCATTCGGAAAATGAGTCCGGCAATCCGTAATCAATTTAAAAACCTCAAAATTGACATTCTCGCTTGTATAGGCGATAAAGACCGAGTTACTGACTCCCAAAAAGAAATCATTGTTCGCCACAACTTCGTACGAGTCTCTATTATCAATTGAGATCTCATAATCCAAAGCCGTGTTGGAAGGTTTAGAGGCTTTCGCATCCTCTACCGTATCATATCCGGGACCTTTTGCCGTGACAATGGTGAACAGATAAGAATGATTACGTTGTAGATCCATTAATTGGGCATCCTTATTGACGATCACCATTTTATAGAAATAATCCCGGCCTCCATACGTACCTTGAATAATCAAGTACGTATTATTCCGCACGTCAGACTCATATAAATAGACTGGATTATTCTCAGTACTCTCTCCCTCCTCTATGAAATCTGCCTGAACCAATAAGGATGAATAAGCAGCATCATTCCTATATTCAGTCAAATTAGAGGTATTATCCCTAATGAGACCATCCAGCGTATGGAACTGTCCTTGCCGAGATACATTCATGACCGCCACAATCCCCTTTAGCTCAAAGCTCGTCGTCTTATTGACAATCACCATTTTAGCGATCGCCCGGGTAAGCATCAAGGACGTTCCGTCCGGATTCTCGATCTTTGTTGTATGATCTATCCGATCTACTTCCAGTAAATAACTCATTGGGATCACTTGTCCGTTACCACTATAAGGAAGGACAGAAACCGAAGGTACCGCCAATGGAGCCGTCAGCATATTCGTACAGAAATCAGCCAATGTCGTCGAACCTTGCACCAATTGAGCAGCAAAACCGGTTTCATCGAATTCATACTTCGTGATCGCATCCCCATAATAAAATTTACCGGGTGAATTTGCCAATATCAATAATTGATATTTACTACCATTCGATTGTTTAGTCAACGTCACATACCTTTTTCCCGATAGTTCAAAAGCTTGTACGGCTTCTACAAAAGTAGCGTTAGGCCCCTCTCCTCTAAAAACAAATACCCATGGGTTCTTACCCACCGTACCCTCATCCATAAGCCCTTTTGTTGAAGGTAGATGGTACGAATTAGCACGGGCGAAAATCTCCAATTGTACTTTCTCCGCAGAGGCCTCTTCTCCACCCGCCTGTTCTGACAGCGCAAACTCATGCTCACACCCAGATAGCAGTAACAGGGACAACAGAGCCAAAAGACCGATCCTATGTATATTAATTGTTCTCATTCTTTCACGCAACGAATTGTAAAACCAAATTGATGACTCGAAGACATAGGAGTTGTTGCCACATAATTATACTCCATCCCCCAGATATTGCCATAGGCAGAACCAGCCTCCTCTCCACTTGACGTATCAGTCCAGCCCGGAGCCACAGATGAAGACCAGTAATATCCTGTCTCACTCGCATATTCCAAACTACCATCCGCATGCCATCTCCGACCTGCGGATGGAAAGAAAACAGAGGCTT
>OHHQ01000362.1_pt1 | contig 26645 bp, 22 predicted proteins | sample 1568051 | NCBI WGS metagenome assembly OHHQ01 (sample SAMEA3879567, study PRJEB24766) | human gut metagenome | biome: human-associated habitat; feature: feces | place: USA | collected 1985/1987
AAACACACCTCACAGATTTGACATATTTCATTTTAGTATATCATAACGCTCCATATTTTTCAACGGAAACAAACGTAAAAACAGCCATTTTACAATAAAGCCGGAAGCTTCGGCAGATTCCGCGGCGGTCAGGCGCAGGCAGGCACGCAGAAAGCACCGGTGATCCATATGCAGAATTTTTATCAGTTTGACGCTTCGTACAAAACGCGCGGGATTTACCAGCGCAAACGACTTTACCGCCCGGAAATCTTTCCATGTGCCAGGCCCTCTCAGCGAGGCCGAATCCCGTGTGTCGGAAGGTTAGAAATTCCAGTCTTACCGTGGTGTAAGCCCCCTAAAAAACGCTTTTCCGGTAAAGAACACAAAGGCGCTGGCAAGTTCGTTCCTTGTCCTCCCTACCCTACAGCCGCAGACAGGCGCTTCCTGCATAAGCCAAAGCTTTCTGTCCGGTGAAGCCGGGGGTATGCTTTCTTTCATTCTTTTCCTAAAGCAGAAACGTTTTTGCTCTCCCGGTTCCACCTGGAGTTTTGGCTGTGGCAGATTATGGCAAAAAGAGAGGGCGGAAGTGCCCTCTCTTTTATCAAATTTCTTTTTTCAGAACCAGTCTTTCGACCATCTCGGCCACGCCGTCCTCCAGATTGGTTTTGGCTATGTATTTAGCAATGTCTTTCAAATCGTCAATGGCGTTTTCCATAGCCACCGATTCCCCAGCGAACCGCAGCATAGAGCCGTCGTTCAGATTATCCCCGGCAGCCATCACATTCTCCCTGGAAATGGTTAAATATTCGCAAAGATGCAGAAGTCCATCTCCTTTGTCACAGCCGTGGGCGTTGATCTCAATATTGCCGAAGCCGGAGCTGGTGATGGAGACCGCTTGATTCTCTAAAAGCTGCCGCCACATCACCGGGAAATCTTCTCTCCTCTTGGGCCACAGATTCACCTTCTCCACGCCGCAGCCAGCATCCAGCACAAACCGCCTCAGGCTTTCCACAGGCAGTCTGGTCGATTTGACATGAGCAGCGTAATCGGAAAGTCTTGGATATTCCATCACAAGATCCAGCTGGGAAAGCCGGCAATAGGACCTTCCTTTTAGATAAACCTCCGGGAAGCACTTATATTCATCTCCGAAGCGGAGCATTTCAACGACAGTTTCATAAGGCATCAAATTTTCATAAATATTACGGTCCGCCCTCACATCGTAAACAGCCGCTCCGTTAGAGCAGATAGCATATTGAATACCCGGTAATTCTCTAATGCAGGGAGGCATTTTTTCAAAGGTGCGGCCTGTGGCGGGTACCACAAGCACTCCCTGAGCCATTGCCGCAAGGAGCGCGTTTCGATTCCGCTCTGAGATCACGTTGTCTCCGGTCAGAGTGGTTCCGTCCAAATCCAAAGCAATCAACTGGATCAATGGGCATCCTCCTGTTTCAATCGGGCCAGCTCGTGAAGCACAGTGAGCTGGCGCTCAAAATTCTGGCGGTGCTGCTTTTTCAGCACAGATAAAATGACGCCGCAGAAAAAATTAAGCAAAGCGATTACCGTCAGCGCACTGATCACGATCAATGTGGGAAATTTATCCACAATTCCCGTCTGGACAAATTGAATTAAAATAGGAAGAAAAAAGCCAAAGGAAATCAACAGTAAAATCAGGCTGAGGATTGAAAAGAATGCGAGAGGCTTAGTATCCTTAAATAAATTAACAATGGTCTTTAAAACCTTCAGGCCGTCAGAGTATGTGTTCAGCTTTGATTCGCTTCCTTGAGGCCTATCCTGATAGGCAATAGACACTTCCTTGATCGCGAAATTATTGTCCAAGGCAAAAATCGTCATCTCGGTCTCTATTTCAAATCCTTTGGAAATCACAGGAAAGGATTTTACAAAATCCTTGCTGAATGCGCGGGCTCCGGTCATAATATCGTTCAATTTAGCGCGAAACAGGAAATTAATCATCCGCCGCACCAGTACGTTGCCAAAATTATGAAACGGGCGCTTATTTTCTGTAAAATAGGTGGAGGATAGACGGTCTCCCACCGCCATATCAGCTTTTCCTGACAATACCAGCTGTTCTAGCCGTGGACCAAAATCCGCAGGATAGGTATCATCGCCATCTACCATTACATAGCAGTCCGCATCTACTTCCCGGAACATAGTACGCACCACATTTCCTTTTCCCTGTTTATGCTCGTAACGAACGATGGCCCCGGCCTGTTCTGCAAGCTCGGCGGTATTGTCAGTCGAATTATTATCATACACATAAATATCCGCATGAGGCATTTTTTCCTTGAAATCCGCCACTACTCTTCCAATTGTCTTTGCTTCATTATAGCATGGAATCAAAACTGCTGTTTTCATGACAACGCTCCTTCTACTTTATAAATAAAATAGGATTTGATTTGAGATACCAATTGAAGCTGGATTTTGCCGTTCGCTAATTCATCCAGATTTCTGGTAGTCAGAATATAGCTTCCACCCAGCTTCGGCAAATCTTCAATATTCAAGGTCAGATGAAAAACATCCGCTTGCCGCAGTTCAAATTCTGTGGCTTCCTTGTCGGTAAGAGTAATTAAAATATGGGCGTAACGATTGTATATTTCCTCGTTTGAGCCCTCTGGATCAAGTTGACTCCAGCGTTCCAGATTAGGATAAACATTAGTGGAATTAATGGTCGGAGCTCCTGCAAGCACTGGTATATTAATTAACGGGTATCCCGCGTTTTCCACAATCCAAATTCCCGGTTCCTCTTGCTCAATTGTTCTGATCTCTTTTATTAAAGAATCCTGCTGAAGAAAGGCTGCTCCCTGGCGAATAGGATTCACTAATACGCCGGAGACCAGCACAATCAGCAAGGAGCCGCAAAGAAACAGTTTTTCATGCCGTCGAAGAATCACGTAAAAGCCGGCAGCAATTACTAAAGCAGTTCCAACTGTTTTTACTATGGATAAATACTCCGGAAAATTTCTCATACAGGCGATGCCGACTAAGATGCCAAGAAGCGCAGCAATGGCCGCCGCTATCCAAGGAGAAATTCTGGCTTGCAAAAGCGTCATGCTTCGTATCAGCAAAAGAATATTGATAAACCCCACCGCCAGAAACGCCCTAGCCGCTTGGCTATAGCTCAACAACAAAATTTTAGACAAAGCCTCAGGAAATTGGAAAGTGCAGTAGGCCAGCAGAACTACTTGCGCTACCAGTAAGCAAATCAAAAACGGATCTCTATTTTTTTCTTTAAGCAATATCCATAGAGATAAAAAAATCCCCATTGGAAAAAAGTCGTAAAAAACAGCCTGCTCGCAGGAATTTCCCGGTAAATTAGTCTGTGAAATCGGGAACAGCAACGTGGCGGGATAGTTGAAAAGCCTATCAAAAAATCCGCCGCCTGTAGCTATTCTCGCACCTGGATAGGCTGTATTCAGCACGATTTTAACAGTATCCAGCGACTTCGAAAGGACATATGCCATTCCGCCTGCCAGTAAAACAATAAACAGCAGAAGAAAGGCAAAATCTCTTTTCCAAACAAAGATGCATTCCTTGCGGTCCACAATAATTACACCGACGATCAGTGCTAAAAAAGCATACCCTAACGGTACCTGCCAGGAGGGATAAAAGGTTAAAATATAAGCGCCGCCGCAGAATGCCATTCCAATCATCAGAAGAGTTCTCGCCCATATTTTTTGTCACCATGAAATGATGAACAATTAATACCGCCAGCTGATCAAACACCAACATTTCGACTAAACTGCTAACAGCAAACCACCCTTGAACCTGAGAAGAAAAAGCGACAAGTAAGCACTGGCCAGCGACAACAATCTTTTTCTGTTTGTAAGCAGCATGCTCAATTTAAATGTTACCATAAACAGCGCGATAAGTCTAGCACATCAAAAAACGATAAGCCACATTCCGCTCCCAAAAGCAGATACCCCCAATGAAAGGGCGAAACAATACGGCGATATCCCAAACTATCTGTCCGTAAACAATAAAGCTATCAGTGATCGCTCCTCTCATAACCTGTCCAAAATAGGGATACGCTCCTTGCGGATCATAATATTGGGCAAAAGCCATCGGCGTGTTAACCGCCCACTCATCGGAACGCACCGCCCGATTTACACCAAAAAGCAGGCCGTCATCCTGCCCGTCTGCGAGGATTCCATTCCAGCAGCCAATAGAAGAGCCGTTTAAATTGAGCAACACACAAGCAAACAAAACCGTAGCGGCTACCATATAACGCCATCGGTACAAAAAATTTCCAAACGGCTGTAATAAACGGTAACCGAAAAATAAGATAGCAAAAAAGCAAAAGAACCCAATAAGTCCAACCAAAAAGGCTCTCCAAAAAAGCTGACTAAAAACAACCGAAATCTCTATATTTCCGCCCAAATAAATTAATTGGCGATAAAAGTAGAAAAAAACCGCGACTACCGCAAACAACAAAGCACTAGCTCCACAGGTCAACCATTTTTTCCATAACTGCCGCCCGCTTGGATGCATTTTGTCCTCTCTCGGAAGTTAAATTTTAAGATATTAGTTTTAAGTATACCTTTTTCTCAGCGAGTATACAGGAAATTTAAACTATTTTAAGAAATCCGATAAAAATAGATAAAATATCCCGAGTATTTCATAAGAGATTTACAAGTTAATATCCCTCGTTCCTCCGGGCTTTCCGGAGCTGCTGCCGGCGGGCCCCGTTTTCAAATTCTTCCTTTTCCTGCTGAGTTTCGCAAATCAGCTGAGGCACCGGCACCGGTTTTTGATTTTCATCCAGCGCCACCAGCACCATATAACAGGTGTTTACCAGTTCCCGTGTCCCGTCCAGCCGCTCCACAAAGGTATCCACTCTGACTTCCATGGAGCTTCTTCCTACATAGGTCATTTTCCCCTTGAGAACCAGGGTGCTGTTAATCGTCACCGCCTTTTTAAACTGTAGATTATCGATACACGCGGTGGTCACCTCATGCTCTGCGTGCCGCCGGGCGATTACTCCCCCCAACATATCGATCCAGGCCATCAGCTGACCGCCGAACAGCCGCTTATAGCCGTTGATATGGGAGCTCAGCACCAGCTGCACCTGCTCCGCCGCGGATTCGGATACTCTTTTCGCTTCTTTCATAATCAGTCTCCTGCTTTCCTTCGAAAATGGCAAAACAGAGGACGAAGAAAACCGCCCTCTGTTTTAATATCTTCCGAAACATTGAAATCATAGATGAATCCTATTGGAATTGCCGGATTTATTATAGATCATCCATTTTAATTTTATCAAAGCCATGCTCCAGAACGTTTTCCGTAATGGTGCGCTTATCCGCCTTGGGCAGCAGCTTGGAACGGTTTTTCACCACTTTTTGCAGAGTATCCACCGCGGCGGGGCCATCCAAACAGCCGCCGGGACAGGCCATGCCCTCAATGATATTTTCCGGCATTTTCCCCGCGTTCATGGCAATCAGCGCTTTTTTGCATTCCTTGGCTCCCATGCACTTCCGGCAGGTTACCGGCATCTCAAAGCCTTCCTCATCCAAGACCTCCATCACCGCGCCGGACACGCCGCCGCTTTGGGCGAAGCCCTTGCCGTAAACAGAACCGTCCTGAACGTCGTCCGCCATTTCCATAGGATCCACATTCTGCGCCTTAAACATGGCGGCCAGCTCCTCGAAGGTGAGGACATAGTCGGCGCTGTCCTTTACGTGCTGGATTTCCTGCTTCTTAGCGATACAGGGCCCGATAAACACCGTCAGCGCGTGGGGATGGAGATATTTCACATACCGGGCGGTAGCGGTCATCGGGGACACCGTGCTGCTGATATTGGGAATCAGCTTTGGGAAATGCTTTTTGATCATGGTGAAAAAGGCCGGACAGCAGGAGGTCGTCATTTTTCTGCCGGTCTGGATCGCTTCCTTCAACTCGTGGGCCTCGTGCTGGGCTACCGCGTCGGCGCCCAGGGCCACCTCAAAGGAATCGTCGAAGCCCAGCTTTTTCAAAGCCGCCTTCAGCATCCCCACCGTAGCGGTACCGAATTGTCCCTCGATTGCCGGGGCGAACATAGCGTAAACCTGCTTTTTCCCCTTGAGCTGCTCGATTACCTCCACAATGGAGGAGGTATCGGAAATAGCGCCGAAGGGACAGTCCATAGTGCAGGCGCCGCATCCGATGCATCGTTCATATTTAATGCTGGCCTGCTTGTTTTCGTCCATGGTGATAGCATCCACCGGACAGGAGCGCAGGCAAGGACGCATGGTATCGGAAATGGCATTATAAGGGCAGGCCGCGGCGCAGCGTCCGCATTCCTTGCATTTAGCGGGGTCAATATAGGCTCCGCTGCCGGTAACGGTAATGGCTCCAAAAGGGCAGGCCGCCACGCATTTTTTCGCCATACAGCGCTGGCAGTTGGCGGTAACGGTAAAACGGTTGATGGGACAGCCCTCACAGGCCGCCGGAAGCACCGTCACGGTGCCCGAGCCATCCGGATTGGTAGGCAGGTGCTTTCCTCTCGCCAAAATCACGCGTTCTCTCAGAATTTCCCGCTCCCGGTAAACACAACAGCGAAAACGCGCCACCCTCCCCGGAATGATATCATAGGGAATCGAGTCCGCTTTATCCTCCAGGTCCCCGGCATAGGCAAGCTGGGCAACCCGAAGCAGGACCTCGAATTTCATTTGTTTGGCGTCATTATCGTATCGCATAGGCTCCTCTACTTTCCTTATCGTAACCCTTCCGCCTATTCGGCGGCACCGCGCTCCATACGGCACGACAAAAGGGTCTTGGTCATTCTCTAAATCTTTCGCGTCTTTTCCTCCGGGATAAGCATCCGCGCGGTCCGGAACCCAAAAGCCAGCGGCAAGCTGCGGCGCTCCAAACAGGCTCCAGACAGGTTCAAGCAACGCTTAAGCGCTTAATAATATTTTTTCGTCACCCGTTTCCCCAAGCGCTCCATCAGGCCGCACAGCTTGTCGATCAGCTTCAGCTTAATGCTCAAATCGGACGGAAGCCCGGGATTCTGATGGGCCGGGTTGATGGCGGTGCCGATAAACAGGTTTAAGGTGGTACATTCCTCCAGCAGGATTTTCGCCAGCATGGCGGCGCCGTTTTTCTCATCCAGTTTTTTGAAATAGAAGGAATCCGTTTCATGATCCAGGTATTCCTGGAGGATCTCCACCGTGCGGCTCAGGGTCAGGACGCCCTCTGTCACCAGGTCGATCCCCTGGATGGTGGCGATGGGAGGAATCAGCGGATCTACGTAATCCAGGCTGGTTTCAATGCTCCGGTTTAAAACACGCGCCACGATATTGGCGCTGGAGCCGCCGCAGATCAGCTTTTTCCCGGATGAAGTCATGAAGTCCCTGACCATTTTCGGGTCGTCATCCTTGTTTTTCGGCGGGCCGGCGAACATATTGACTACTTGGCGCGGAGAAATTCTGGCCACCATCACGGTGGAATCATCCCCCGGCTTATCCATGTATAGCTCCTTTACCGCCTGAGACAAGGCCGCCGCCAGCCGGGGCGCGGATTTTTCCTTTAGGCTTTCCTTGCGCAGCCATTCTGCGACGCTCTCCCAGGTCCAGCCGAAGTTTAAAATGCTTCCCACGCCGGCATACAACACGCCGTCGCTGTTCAAGGCCAGCACATCGCCGGGAAATACGGTAAACCGGGATTCATACACGGTTTTTCCCGCATATTCCTTATCGGTCATCTCCAGCTCCATCAGCTCTCCGTTGCGGATAAAGATACAGGCCGGGTTGTCAAATTCCGCCAAATAGGCCTCGCCCGTATCCTTGATCTGCAATACGGAAAAGGTAGAATAAGCAAGCTTTCTCACACTGCAGATCGGCAGCGTGGAGACAATCGTCTCCACCGCCTGCTCCATGGCGGCACCCTCTGTCAGCATGGTTGAAATTATGGTACTGGTCAGGGTGGAAAGGATATTGGCCTTTACGCCGCTTCCCAAGCCATCCGCCAGCACCGCAAAAACGGAATCCTCCGTGCGGGTGATTCGCACGTTATCGCCGCACAGCTCCTCACCGTACTTGAACAAGCTACGGTAAGCGGTATCCACATGCATTTTCATCATTCATCACCGTCAAACACAATCATATTTTTTAGCTTGGTCAGGGTCACCTTGGTTTCCGCGGTGGTCTCGCCTAACAGGCTTGCGATCTGCTGGGCCGCCACCATCTGCTTGTCGATAACCTTTTGGGCCATCTCCATGGTTTCCACCCGCAGGTCGTATAGATTTTCCTGCTCTCTTTCCTCCTTGGTGATATCCTTAAAAATACCCATGACGATGTTCTGCTTATCTATGTAAATAATAGATTGCTCCGTCGTAATGCCGTATTCCTTATAATGCACCTTCTTATTGGTGATCGGCTGCTTGGTCTCCAAAACAAACTGGAAATCGGAGCTGTCGATCAGCTCGAACAACCCCTTTTCCAGCGCCTCCCGGCGGGAAATCTTAAAGCATTCCTCGGCAGCCTTATTGAACTCGATAATATTCATCTCGTCGTCTACCATAATGGTGATGTTGGGCGTTTCGGAAAGCACATAGTTGGACAGGGACTCGGCCCGCTCCTTCATATAAGGCACGCACATGGTCAGCTCCGCCTTGTTGAGATAAACGGCGATGGCCTTTTCCCTGCAGGAATTGTAGCCGCAGGCGCCGCAGTTCAGCTCCTGCTCCGGAGACTCCTTGCCGATTTTCGCTAAAATACTGCGGATGGTATCCTCGTCCGGCAGCTTCTCATGGCGGGAACGGTCAAAGAACCGTTTGCCCATGGGGATCTCTTCATCCACAGCGGGATAATCGCCGGCGTCCTCCCTGGCGTAATTTTCCACATCCAAAGCGGCCCTAAAGCGGGTTTCCTCTCCCTTGGTCTTGGCAGGGCCGTTGACGCATCCGCCCTTGCAGGCATTGACCTCCACAAAGCAGTGGTCCAGCTCGCCTTTCGCCATAGAAGAAAACAGAGCGATGCACTCCTGGATGCCGTCTACGGTAATCATCCGGTAATTGTTGCAGTCTCCCCGGGCTTTCAGGCTTTCCAGAATACCGCTGGTCACCGGGTACATTCTCAGAATCTTAGAACTGGCGTTCAGGAAGGACGCGTCCTCGCACTGGCCGGGCACAATACCCTCTTCCCGGAACCACTGTTCAATATCCTCAAAGGTCAGCACCGCGTCCACGTCGGTGTCGTGGCGGATATCCGCCGCCTCGTCGATTTTAGCGATGCACGGGCCTACGAACACTACCTTGACGCCCTTGCCCAGGGCCTGTTTAATCAGCCTGGCGCTGGCAATCATGGGAGACACCACCGGGGCCATATATTCCACAACCTCCGGATGATACAGCTCGATCAGACGGTTGATAGAGGGGCAGCAGGTGGTGATGATGTTCTTCATCTTGTTTTCCACCATCAGGTCGTGATACTGGGCGGTGACGTAAGCCGCGCCCTGGGCGGTTTCGGAAACCGCGCAGAAGCCCAGCTTCTTTAACGCCGCGGCCATCTGGCCCGGCTTTTCCAGAGAGAAAGAGCCTAAAAACGACGGCGCCAGGGAAACCGCCACCTTTTCCCCGGAGGCCAGCATTTCCTTCACCTGATCCAGGCTGCTGGTAAGGGTTTTGGCGTTTTGCGGGCAGTTGGCCAGACAGGTGCCGCACAGCAGGCAGTCGTCGTCGATGATCTGGGCCTGCTCGTTGACCACCCGGATGGATTTCACCGGGCACACCTTTAAGCATTTATAGCAGTTTTTACAATTCGCCTTTTTTAATCCGATGACGCTCATATGGACATCCTCCCTAAAATCTCACGGTTGAAAAATTCCTCGGTGGTGGCGGGAGAAACGGAGAAGTACTTGCCGTCCACCGTGATGCTGACGCCTTCCTGGCACCGGCCCATGCAAAACGAGCCTCTTAAATTCACTTGGTCCTTCAGGCCGTTCAGAGCGATGTTCCGCTCTAAAATCTGGATCACATCTCTGGAGCCCTTCAGATGGCAGGAACTGCCAATACACACTACAACATCCACGCCAAACTCTCCGCCTTTCCATTAATCTCTTGTCACACATAAATCTAAGGGATAATCTCTTCTTTTCGCGCTTCGTCTGCGAGTTTGATAATTTTTTAACGATTAAAAATCCGCAGACAAGCCCCTTGATGCCAAAAAGAATCTAGAGTTATTATACTATGCTTTGTTCAACATTTCAACAAAAACCCCGGAATAATTTCCGGGAATGTTTTGTCCATTTTTTAGAGAAAGGAACGGCACCTTCTTCCAGCGTCCTGCGGTTTTGGAACTAGGTATAGGGTTCGGCTGTTTCAGCCATATTAACAAAAGCAAGACGATAAACTTTCAAGCAGAAAATACATTTTTTTACAAAAACTGAAAATATGTGATATAATACTCTTAAATCTATCATGGAAAAGGGCTCTGACCGGCGGCTGAGCCTGAAAAATGATCATTCCCCCGCCGGAGAAATCAGGTCTAGGATAGTTATGCTGGAATTTAAGCCAATTACCGCCGCAGACGGTGCATGGGCGCGCCCGCTTCTGCTGAAAGCAGACTGTATCAGCTGCGGCTACACCTTTGCGAATCTTTTCGTTTGGAGCCCGGTTTATCATACGGATTTAGCCCGGTTCCAGGATTTTGTCATCGCCCGGTGCTTTGACCACCCCAACACTCCCGACTCTCCTTATCTTTACTTGTTCCCCGAAGGAGACGGCGACAAGCGGGCGGCGATTCGGGAAATCGTCCAGGATGCCGCCGTCCACGGCAAAATGCCCCGGCTGTATTCTCTTTCCCAGCGGGACAAAGCGTGGCTGGAGGAGCAGTTCCCCGGCATCTTTGCCTTTACCTCCTGCCGCGGTACCTTCGATTACATCTACAGCAGCGAGGAGCTGCAAAACCTGCCTGGGAAAAAATTTCAAAAGAAGAGGAACCACGTTTCCCGTTTCCTGCGGGAGCATCCGGACTTTGTATTTGAGCCGATCACTCCGGAAAACCTTGAGGAGGTTCGGGCCTTTAACAACGCCTGGAGTCAGCTTTACGGCAACAGCCAGGATACCGGAATCCAAACGGAGCACCTTGCTGTTGAGATGGGCTTAAAGCACTTTTTCGAGCTTGAGCTGTCCGGCGGCCTCATCCGGGCGGATGGAAAAATCATCGCCTTTTCCTACGGCAGTCCGGTGAGCGGCCGGGTGTTCGACGTACATGTGGAAAAGGCGCTGTACGATGTCAACGGCGCCTATAATATTATTAACCGGGAGTTTGCCCGGCGCTTCTGCGGGGATTATCAATGGATCAACCGGGAGGATGACGTTTCAGAGGAAGGCCTGCGGAAAGCTAAGCTTTCCTATAATCCCGCTTTCCTGCAGGAAAAATTCTGCGCCGATCTATTAGGAGGAGAAACCGGATGTTTCGGTTAAGCGTTAAGCAGGATTACCCTGATCTGTGCGGGCTGTGGCTGGAGGCCTTTGGGGAAGGCGAGGAAAGCGCAAAATTTGTGTTTGAAGGCTTCAGCGGCTATCAGCATATTTATGTCCTGGAGGAAGAACGCGCGGTGGTTTGCATGGCTTGCGCGGTGCCTTGCTCCCTCCAGGGAAAGGAAGGAATTTACCTTTACGGGGTCGCCACAAAAAAATCTCACCGCGGAAAAGGTCTGATGTCGGCATTATTGGAATATGCTGAACAAGAGGAAAAACGAAAGGGCGCTGAGTTCAGCGTGCTGATTCCCCAAACGCCTGATTTGTTCGCTTTCTACCGCCGTTTTGGTTATGAAACACGGTTTTACCGCCATGCTTTTTCCGTTGAGTCCGTTCCTGCGGCGGCCGAAACGCTCTCCGCTTCCCCAGTGACCGCCGGCGGGCTGGCCAGCCTGCGGAGGGCTAATGCCTCCAGGCCCTTTGTCCAGCTGAATCCGAAAGCCTCTCAGGCCGTAGCCGAGGACTTAACCCTTTTGAAAGCGGAGTGCTTCGCCACCGGCAGGGGCTACGCCGTCGCCCGGAAAGAGAAAAAACAGGTTTTTATCGAGGAATTGTTCGCCCAGAGCCCACAAGCGGCCGCCGAGCTTGTTCGTGGAATCTGCGGGGTTTACGGTTGCCAGCAGGCGAAGGGCTACTGCGGCGGCGGGCTGTTCCAAACGGAACAAACCATGGACTTTGGCATGATAAAGTTTTTATCGAAACCCTTTCCCATGCATGGCGCTTATATGGCGCTGATGCTGAACTGAACATAAAGGAGGGTTCGTTCTGAACGTACTCATTTTATCCTGCAGAACCGGCGAGGGCCATAACGCGGCGGCCCGTGCCGTTGCGGAAACCCTGCGGGAGCAAGGCGATACCTGCGAATTTTTAGATGTCCTGTCCTTGGTCAGCAGCAATGTCTCTAAAAAAGTGGAGAAAACCTATGTGTTGACTACCCGGGTGCCCAGCGTTTTCGGTTTGCTTTATAAAGCCGGCAGAGCTATCAGCACTCCGAAGCACAAGTCTCCCGTTTACTGGGCCAACCGCCTTTACCGGGATAAGCTGTATGAGCATTTAATCTCCCGCTCCTTTGACGCGGTCGTCACCTCCCACCTGTTCCCGGCCGAGGTGCTCACCAGCCTAAAGCGGGAAAACCGTCTGCCGGTAAAAACGCTGGCCATCGCTACTGATTACACCTGCATCCCTTTCTGGGAGGAAACCGAATGCGACTATTACATTCTGCCCCATAAGGATTTAGTGGAAGAATTTCGGAAAAAGCAAATGCCCAAAGAAAAATTGTATCCGCTGGGTATTCCTGTTTCCAAGCCTTTCCGCACGAGAGGAAGCCGGCAGGAAGCGCGGGAAATATTAGGCTTGCCCTCCCGGCTGCCTGTGTTTCTGATTATGACCGGCAGCATGGGCTACGGAAGAATCGAAGACACCATCCAGGAGCTGGTGAACTTATATGGCAGCCGCGCGGTGATCGTAGTGATCTGTGGGAACAACGCAAAGCTGAAGGAATCTCTGGAAAATCAATGCAAGGGCCATCCCAATGTGATAATTCAAGGATTTACCAAAAAAATTCCTCTATACATGGACGCCTGCGACGTACTGTTTTCAAAGCCCGGCGGTTTAACCAGCACAGAGGCCGCTGTGAAAGGCGTTCCCTTGATCCATACAGCTCCCATTCCCGGCTGCGAAAACAGGAACGCTGCCTTTTTCGCAAGACGGGGAATGTCCTATTATTGCCAGGAACCGGCTCAGCAGGCGAAGTACGCTAAGCTTCTGTGTGAAAACCAGTTTCTGCGCTTTCGTATGGCGGAGGCCCAGCGGCGCAATACCAACGCCGGCTCCGCGGAGGAAATCTGCGGTCTGCTGCGGCAAGCGGTAGGCTCAGATGAGGTAACGTCATGCATGTTTTAAGCTATCTGTTTTTTATGTTCGCGGGCTATCTCTCCGGCAGCATCCTATACAGCTATCTGATTCCCCGTTGGTTCTGCCATCTGGACATTACGAAGCTGAGCGACGACGGAAATCCCGGCGCGGCCAACGCGGTGAAATGCGCCGGCTGGAGAGTGGGGCTTGTCTGCGTGGTTTTGGATATCTTAAAGGGTTTTTTTCCGGTCTTTATCGCTATGCATCATCTAGATTTTACCAGCTGGTGGTTTACCCCTGTGATTTCCGCGCCGGTATTCGGCCATGCCTTTTCCCCCTTCTGGAAAGGAAAGGGCGGAAAAGCTATCGCTGTTTCCTTTGGCGTGCTGCTGGGGCTTCTTCCCTGGTACCATGTGGTGTTCGCTTTGGCTACCCTCTATATTTTCCTTTCTATCGGCGTTGTCATCAATCCACATAGGCTCCGTTCCATTGCGACCTATACATTGTTCGCTATTTACTGTGTTTACGCCTATTGGCTTCAGGGGAGACTGGAAACCTCTATTTTCTGCGGCTGCCTTTTGGTGTGCCTTATTGTCGTGGGCAAGCATCTGCGGCCAGAGGAAAAAGAGAAATTTCAAATTGAGATACTTCCCGCGCTGTTCGATCCTAAAAAGTCCGGTACAGCCGACCGTTAGCTTTTCGGCAGCTTTTCGTAAAAACGATGAAAACCTTGGGCATTCGCCATACTGTTTTTCGACATGAGAAAGGAGGATTCTTATGGAATTTCTTGAGGAAAAAGGAAGAATTTACGCCGTAGACGCCAACGGGAAGCTGTTAGCCGAGGTGACCTTTCCCGACGATGGAAATACCGCTGTTATCGATCACACCTTTGTAGACGAATCCCTGAGAGGTCAGGGGACAGCCTCTAAGCTGCTGCGGCAGGCGGTGGATTCGATCCGGCGTCAAGGCAAAAAAGCACGGCCGGTATGCTCTTATGCCGCGGCATGGTTTGAAAAGCACCCAGAGGAAAAAGATCTGCTGGAAGAAACCTGATTTGACGCCCTCTCCGGTAAGATATTTTTAGATTGAAAATTAAGTTTGAAATATAGAAAGCGATGTGCGAATCATGGCAGCAAAGTTTTATGCCGTTCGAAAAGGCAGAACCACCGGAATTTTTACCAGCTGGAGCCAATGCCAGCAGCAGGTGACCGGGTATCCGGGAGCGTCGTTTAAAAGCTTTCCAACCCGCGGGGAGGCCCAGCGCTTTTTGGAGACAGGATTTGTGGGCGGGCAGGCGGATGTGCCTCAAAAAGCTGAAGCGAACGCAGAGGCCGTTGCCTACGTAGACGGAAGCTATCATGCGGGTACCGGAGAATTTGCCTGCGGCGCGGTAATTTTTTATCAAGGGGAAGCCTTTGAAATTTCTCAAAAATTTAATGACCCTGATCTGGCCGCCATGCGCAATGTAGCGGGAGAAATTAAGGGCAGCGAAGCGGCGATTGCTTTCTGTCTGGAACGGGAAATCCAAAGCTTAGAAATCCATCATGATTATGAGGGAATCGCCAAATGGTGCACCGGGGAATGGAAGGCCAATAAGGAAGCCACCAAGGCATACCGGCAGTATTATCTTGCGTCTTCACAAAGGCTGCAAATCACCTTTGTGAAGGTCAAGGGCCATTCCGGCGATCAGTTTAACGACCGCGCGGACCGTTTGGCAAAGGACGCATTAGGAATCCCTTAAACACCCAGCGGTTTCAGCGCTTTCTTTGGCAGTTCTCTCCCCTTTCTCACCGGCGAGGCGGTACGGCTGGGAAAGGGGCCGAAAAATATCGAAAGACGAAAATAAGATTCCGCATATCTTTTAGCCAGTGATATTCGTAAAAAAGCGGCCCTGGAGCAAACGCTCCGGGCCGCTTTGCTTTTGGCGCTTAAACGAATTTTCGCTGGTCCTATCGGGAAAAAGCTTTGACGGAAGGCTTTTCAAGGGGAAACGGCTTTCGCAAAGCAAAAGTATACGGAATGGCAAGCAGCAGTGTACCTATCTCACAGGCCGGCGGTACCGGTTATAGCCCGTTTCCAGACAGAGTAGGGTCAGCAAAGCTGATATTGTTCTATTTCCCTTGAGGAAGCAGCCGGTACCAGGCCCTAGAAGAAATTCCGCATACTGCCCGGCCACCGAAGCCTGAGTGGTTATTGTCAAAATTCCAAGGAAGCCAGAAATTTGAAGGCCGTTCCGACAAGCTTAAATATCGCTTCTTTCTTTTAAGCGCTTAAAGTAATCCCTGGTTTCCTTACACACCACGCCGCTCAAGGCGACGATCGCGATTAAGTTCGGGAAGGCCATCAAGCCGTTGAAAATATCCGCGATATTCCAAACCGCCTCCACTGTCATATAGGGGCCGAAAAACACTGCCAAAATATAAAGCCAGCGATAAATCAAAACCGCCTTTTGGCTGCCGCCGGAAAAATACTCCAGGCAGCGCTCACCGTAATAATCCCAGCCAAGAATGGTGGTAAAGGCAAAAAACACCAGACAGGCCATTAAGATAAAGGAAGCGATTTTCGGGTCAAAGGGCAAGCCGTTTTGGAACGCCCGTGTGGTAACGGCAACACCCTCCAGGCCCACGTTCCAGGAGCCGGTAATCACAATGCACAGGCCGGTCATGGTGCAGATAACGATAGTGTCAATAAAGGTTCCGGTCATAGACACCAGGCCCTGGCGGACCGGCTCCTTGGTCTTTGCAGCCGCAGCCGCGATCGGCGCGGAGCCTAAGCCAGCCTCATTAGAGAAAATCCCTCTCGCAATTCCCATCTGCATGGCGATGGCGATGCTTCCGACAATACCGCCGGTTACCGCCTGAGGATTGAAAGCGCCCTCCACGATAGCAGCTAAAGCGTTTGGAATGGCCTGATAGTTAAAGCCTAGGAGAAGGACGCAGAACACTACATATATGATGGCCATAAAGGGCACTACGATCTGGGAAACCTGAGCGATTCTTCCCAATCCGCCGAGGATAACCAAAGCGACGCAAACCGCGACGATCACTCCGGCGATGATTACAGTGTAGGAATACTCCGCCCCAAAAAGATTTACTGTATGCCTTGAATCCGCGTCGAAGAAATTTTTCACCGCGGAGGAAATGCCGTTGACCTGGGTAAAGGTGCCGATACCGAACAGGCCCACGCACATGCCAAAGAAAGCGAACAGCTTAGCAAGCCACTTCCATCGCTTTCCCATGCCTTTTTCAATATAATAAAAGGGTCCGCCCAATACGTGTCCGTCTTCGCAGATATGACGGTATTTGATGGCAAGCACGCCCTCTGAAAATTTAGTGGCCATGCCGAAGAAAGCCGCGATCCACATCCAAAACAGGGCGCCGGGTCCTCCGGCTACCACGGCGGTAGCCACGCCGACAATATTGCCGGTGCCGATGGTCGCGGAAAGCGCGGTGCACAGAGCGCCAAAGCTGCTCACCTCTCCGTGGCCGCCTTCCTCGTTTTTGACCATGTACTTCAGCGCCTTAGGCAGCTTTCTGATTTGAAGCCCTCCCAGACGTATGGTCATGAAAATTCCGGCCGCTAAAATAAAAATAATCAGCGGCAGGCCCCAGATCGCACCGTCAAGCCATTTAATCCATTCATTAATTTTTTCAAACATACCCTTCCATTCCCCTTCAAAAAAATGAAAGCCGAACAAGTCCGGCTTTCTGGAGAAAAGACAAAAGCATTTGTGTCCTCTGTCCTTTTGCCTGAGAGATCAGCGGAAGCTCCGCCTTACACCTTCGGCTCCCGAAAACCGGGACTCTCCAGAGAGTCGCCGCGTTAAAAATTTGACGCGGCTCTTACTGACGGTTAATAATTTATCATACATCCCGCGGGGAAACAAGGGATTTCCCCGCATTTCGGCAGAATGTACGGAACTTTTCTCTCCTCGTCCAAAAATATCTGTCGGCGTGACGCGCTGCCAGCAGACGATCATCGATTTTCCATATGAAATCGATAACAGGAAATCACACAGTGTAAATGGAGGATGTCCCGTATTTTTCAGGGGACTGCTGGGAGAGCCGGCTTCTCCGTGCCAAGAGCGGAACCCACATCAGCCTGCGGTGAAAACCTGGCTTTTGCCGGCGGGCCGGTTGCAGCCGTCAAGCTTTTCAAATCCTACGCCGGCGCAGCGGGCTAAGCTCTATCGATAGAACGGCTTACCTTGAGCCGCTGCGTTCTTTCCAAACGTTATATAAAATATCTTTAAAAACCAGCATTGCGTCTTGTGCGTTAAATTTATATTCTTGCTCTAATTCGTCTAGCATTGTCTTTATTCTGTAGGCGTAGTTTGGAATATTTACTTTACCCTGATAGGTAAGCAGAATCGGATATTTTTTCCCCCACTCATTTGTCCAGTTGATTTTTTCGTCTGCTTTCTCACCGGACTTTTTAATCATTTCCTGAATCTCTGCCGTGTTAATATCAAAGTCAATCAGCTCGTCTAAAGACATCTGGTACAATACCGCCAGCCTTTTACATTGACGAATATCTGGAATCGTTTCGCCTGTCTCCCATTTTGAAATAGTCTGCCGGCTTACTCCCAGCTTTTCCGCTACATCTTCCTGTGATAACCCACGTCTTTTTCTCGCGTGAAATAAACTATTTCCTAAATTCATTATTTTTCCTCCTGTCAGTTCAGTTATGATCTCATTATACTATTTAACAGGATCAAGCTCTATCAAGAATCCCTGGCAAATATGCATGTTTTCTTAGCGAAAAGCCCTACTTTACCTGCGCCCTCTAGCTTTCGAAAATATGAACTCATGCGGAACTGCAGATTTTGCAGACGCCTGGTTGATTCATAAATTCTCTTTGCAATACACATTTCTACCTTTTTCATTTAATGTGGCTGCTGTCAGGCTTTTGCAGCTTATCCGTAAAAAGAATAGAGGGAGGCCCGCTGTAAAAAATAAAAGCGCAAAAGAAAAACACACCCCATATTATGGGGTGTGTTTTATCTGCGGCGGCTTGCCGCTGGTGGACGTTAACGGGTTCGAACCGCTGACCTTCCGCACGTCAAGCGGACGCTCTACCAGCTGAGCTAAACGTCCATTTTTGCTGCTTGATTATTATATAGTATTTCAAGAGGCTTGTCAAGCACAGATTAGTTTCTTTTTGGAAACTTCTTTGAAAACTACCTAACCCACACATTTTATGGTATACTAAATAAACTATGGATATTATTTTTATCTTAACTAGCTTGTTTGAAGAAATCCTTTGTATTCAAGCGGCCAAGATTTAGTTCAGGGTTAAAAATTTGCTATTCACTGAAAAATAAGGTACAATAATATAACATGCATTTTTGATGTCAATACGAAATCTAAGGAAACTGGCGGTGAATCAATGAGCACAATGCAGGAAAAACTGAAAAAAATGAATCCCAGGCAACTGGAGGCTGTGCTACATACAGAAGGTCCCCTTTTAATTTTAGCGGGTGCCGGCAGCGGAAAGACAACAGTTTTAATCAATCGGATCGCTTATATCATTGATCAGAGTCTGGCGAAGCCGTGGCAGATTTTGGCTATCACCTTTACCAATAAGGCGGCCGGAGAATTAAAGGAGCGGCTTACCGCCATGCTTGGGGATACCGGCGGAGATGTCTGGGCCGCCACCTTTCACTCTACCTGCGCCAGGATCCTGAGGCGGGATGGGGACAGAATCGGATACAGCAGCCACTTCACTGTTTATGATACAGATGACAGCAAGCGCCTGGTTAAGGATTGTCAAAAGGCCTTGAATATCGACGACAAAATGATTTCACATAAGTCCATTTTATCTGAGATTTCCCACGCCAAGGATAGTATGCTCTCTCCTGCGGACTATCAGGCGGCCGCGGGCAGCGACTTCCGCCTGGCGAAAATCGGAGCAGTTTATGAGCTGTATCAAAAGCGTCTGCGGGAAGCGGACGCTATGGATTTCGACGATTTGCTGGGGAATACTGTGGAGCTGTTCCGTCAATGTCCCGATGTTTTGGAATACTATCAAAACCGGTTCCGCTACATCATGGTGGACGAGTATCAGGATACCAACCAAGTACAGTATGAATTTGTCCGCCTTCTTGCCGAGAAAAGCAAAAACCTCTGCGTGGTGGGCGACGACGACCAAAGCATCTATAAGTTTCGAGGCGCGACCATCGAGAATATCATGAGCTTTGAAAAGTCCTATCCCAACGCAAAGGTCATCCGTTTGGAGCAGAATTACCGCTCAACCAAGAATATTCTGAACGCCGCCAACGCGGTCATCAGCAATAACGAGGAGCGGAAGGGCAAAACCCTTTGGACAGAAAATCCGGAGGGAGACAAAATTCAGATCCATACCTCCTCCAACGAGCAGGATGAGGCCGGCTTTGTCGCTACCACTATTTTAGAACAGGTCGCAAAAGGCCGAAAATATTCTGACTTCGCGGTGCTGTACCGAATGAATTCCCAGTCCAATATTTTGGAAAAGGTCTTTGTGAAGTCCGGCATTCCGTACCGGATTATCGGCGGCCATCGATTCTATGAGCGCCGGGAAATCCGGGACATGATCGCCTATCTGAGCGTGATCAACAACCCTTCTGATGAAATCCGCCTGCGCCGGATCGTAAACCAGCCTAAGCGCTCCATCGGAGATAAAACCATTGCTACCGCCAGCGAGATTGCCGGGGCTCTGGGAGAAAGCCTGCTGGAGGTTCTGGGGCGCGCTGATGAATTTGACAGTCTGCGCCGGGCTTCCGTCAAGCTGAAGGCATTTTATGATATGATGCAGGAGCTGATCGCCGCCAATGACGACGAGAATGTTTCCCTTCACGAACTGTATGAATTGATTCTGGAGAAAACCGGCTATATCGAGGCGCTGAGAGCGGAAAAAGAAGAATCTGAGACCAGAATTGAGAATATCAACGAACTTGCTTCCAACCTTCTGAAGTTCCAGGAGGAGAATAGGGAAGAGGCCACTTTGTCCGCTTTCCTGGAGGAAGTTTCCCTGATGACGGATATTGACAATTATGATGAAACCGCGGATACCGTGGTGATGATGACCATGCACTCCGCTAAGGGCCTGGAGTTCCCCGTGGTGTTTCTGCCCGGCTTTGAGGAGGGGATTTTCCCCGGGCTGCAGGCAATTTATGATCCCAGCGAGATCCAAGAGGAGCGGCGGCTGTGCTACGTGGCCATTACTCGCGCCAAAGAGTGCCTTTACCTGCTGAACGCGGACAGCCGTATGCTGTTTGGCTCCACCAGCCGGAACCGGCCGTCCAGGTTCAGCCTGGAAATCCCTTTGGACTTAATCGATAAGACCCGGGACCAGGATTGGAAAAAACCGGATTCCGGCATGAGGATGCCGGTGGCCGAGGCGGAGATCCGGAAAAAATCGGCAACCGCCGCCATGCATTTTGGGCAGGTAACGCCTCCGGTGCGAGGGGGAAATGCCTTTAAAACCGGCGATATGGTACAGCACAGGACCTTTGGCAAGGGGCTGGTGGTCAGCGCCGTGCCTATGGGGAACGATGTGTTGCTGGAAATTGCTTTTGAACAGGGAACAAAAAAATTAATGGCTAATTTTGCCCGGCTCACTAAAGTGGAATAAAGCGGCGGCAAAACACAGCGGGACAAATTCTTTGCGATTTGTTCCGCTTTTTTGAACACTTCCCTATATGGTAAAAGGCCAAGGAGGTTACCGCGATGAAATTGCCAAAAGAAGAATTGGAGGCGGTTCTGCTCGCTCCTTGCGGACTGTGCGGTTTGTTATCGGCATTGCAATCATAAAAAGCCCTGCAGCGGCCGCTTGAAACGCGCCCTGGCTATGAAATAAAAAACAGAAAAGAAAAGCGTCTCCGGAGAAAAATCCTGGGACGCTTTTTTGCATATTTTTCTGACTGGGAGAGAGAATAAATTTCAGTGAGACAGTTGTTTCATTTTTCGCATTATTCAGAAAGGAAAGTGGACTGTTTGAAAATTACCGAACAAGAATATTCACAAATGACTAACCAAGCCTCTCCCAATTCCAAAAGCTGGAGGAATGGCCTTTTCGCCTTTCTTATCGGGGGATTGATCTGTGTGATCGGCCAGGTGCTGGTGAATCTTTACCAGCAGACAGGTTTGAGCCTGCAGGACGCCAGGTGCGCCGTATCCGTCACCCTGGTGGGTCTCAGCGCTGCTTTCACTGCCCTTCATATTTACGACAACATTGCCAAAGTGGCCGGCGCGGGTACTCTGGTGCCCATTACCGGTTTTGCCAACGCCATGGTCAGCCCGGCCATTGAGTTTAAGGCGGAGGGCTTTATCATGGGGATCGGGGCAAAGATGTTTGTGATCGCCGGGCCGGTTTTGGTGTACGGTATCACCGCGTCGGTTGTTTACGGCATTATCGTGTATGTGTTCGGTTTGTATTAATAGGAAAGAGGGCTGTTATGGGAAAAAGAATGGGGCGGTATACCGTCGTCATGGAGCATCATCCGGCGATTTTAGGCTATGCCGCTATCTGTGGTAAAAAGGAGTCGGAGGGCCCCTTGGGGAACGCCTTTGACCTGACCTATGAGGATACCTCGTTAGGAGAAAAAAGCTGGGAAAAAGCGGAAAGCCGCCTGCAGAAAGAGGCGGTGAACTGCGCGATGAAAAAAGCGGGGGTGACGGCTGATGCGGTGGACTACATTTTCGCGGGGGATTTGCTCAACCAATGTATCTCCTCTACCTTTGGGCTTAGAAGCCTGGGAATTCCCTTTCTTGGACAATACGGGGCCTGTTCTACCATGGCGCAGACCCTGGCGCTGTCCGCCTTCCTGGTGGACGCGGGAATGGCGAACCTTTGTGTTGCGGTCACCTCCAGCCATTTCTGTTCCGCGGAACGGCAGTTCCGTTTCCCGCTGGAATACGGCGGGCAAAGGACTCCTACCGCCCAATGGACGGTAACCGGTTCCGGCGCGGCGGTTTTGGGAAAGGGAGAAAACACGCCCTATGTTTCCGCGGTCACTATTGGAAAGATCACCGATCTGGGGATTAAGGATGCCGCCAATATGGGAGCCGCTATGGCGCCAGCGGCGGCACAGACGCTGCGGGAATACTTCAGCGACACGGGAACCAGTCCTAAGGATTATGATCTAATCCTCACCGGCGACTTGGGAGAGGTAGGCAGTAATCTGCTGTATGAAATTTTAAGCAGGGAGAACGTGTCTATCCAGGAAAACCATCAGGACTGCGGGTTGCTGATTTTTGACCGCCAGGCTCAAGACGTCCATGCCGGGGGCTCTGGCTGCGGATGCAGCGCGTCGGTGCTTTGCTCTGTCATATTAAATAAAATGCAAAAGGGCCAGCTTCGCAATATTCTCTTTATGGCCACCGGGGCGCTGATGTCCCCTACCTCTTCCCAGCAGGGGGAAAGCATTCCCGGCGTAGCCCATCTTGTCAACATCAGGGTGTAAAATTGTATTGTTTTTGTCACGGCGCCGTCTCAAAAAGGTCATACTTTTTTGGGGCGGCGCTCCTTTGCTTGAATTGGCTTTTTAAAATTGCTATAATGAAAAAAGATTGTGTTTCATAAGGAAAGAGGGATAGCGTGGTCAAAATTCTCATTGTGGAGGATGACCCTAACATAGCGAAAACCATTGAGGTGACCATTTCCATTGTCGGATACGATTGCAAAATCTGCGGTGACGGCCAGTCCGCGGTGCGGGAGGTGCTGGAACACGACTACGACCTGGTGCTGCTGGATGTGATGCTGCCCCAGATGGACGGTTTTCAAGTGCTGGAAAAGATTCAAAGCAGGGGGACGCCGGTGATATTTTTGACAGCTCTGCAGGATGTGACGGATAAGGTAAAGGGCCTGCGGCTGGGAGCGGAGGATTATATCGTCAAGCCTTTTGAGGCGGTAGAGCTGCTGGCGCGCATTGAGGTGGTGCTGCGCCGGTCCCACAAGGACAGAAGCCGGCTCACCTATGACGACATTGAAATCGATATGGACCGGCATTCCGTCGCCAAAGGGGGAGAGCAGGTGGCCCTGACCCCCAAGGAGTTTGCCCTGCTGGCTTTTTTTATACAGAATGTGGATATCGCCATCACCAGAGAGCGGCTGCTGTCCGCGGTATGGGGTTATGAGTTCCAGGGGGAAAGCCGGACGGTGGATATCCATGTGCAGCAGCTCAGAAAAAAGCTGGCCTTAAGCCAAAAGCTGGTTACCATTCCAAAGCTGGGCTACCGGCTGGAAAGCAGGTGAGGCTGTGAAGCTGTGGGAGCGGCCTTTGCTTGATTCTATGAAGCTGTGGCAAAAGATATTTCTAGTTTCCCTGGCGGTGGTTTTGGCGGCGGTTTGCGTCACCGCCCTGTCTGTGCTGACCAGCTATTTTTCCGCTTCTGTGGAACGGGAAAAAATCCAGGACGTTTCCGCCCATGAATACTACGCCTCCGGCATCGCCAATAATATCGCCTATGAGCGCATCCGGCAGGGACAGATTCTTCTTTCCAAAGAAGCTGTGGAGGGAATCATTAAAACGGCGGTTTCCTCCCGGGCCGGGATCAATAGCGGAGCGGCGGTTTACAGCGACACCGGGGTGTTCGCCTCTGTGCAGATGGATCATTTGTCGGGACAACCGGAATTTCTCAGCGCGGTGAAGGAAAGTGACCAATGCCTCTCTTTGATTTTGGACGCGGAGGATAAAACCCTGCTGAATGTGTGCTCTAAGCTGCGGCTGGAGGGCGTTGAATACTATCTTTTCACTTCATACGACGTGACGGAAATCTATCATATTTATCAGAGCCAGCTGAGGTTTATCAGCCTTGTCAGCATAGCGTTCGCCTTAATCACCGGTTTAATCCTGTGGGCCGGGATGCGCCATCTCCTCCGGCCGCTGACCGAGGTCAACGCGTCCCTTTGGAAAATCGCGGATGGCGACTATAAGCGGAAGATCAAGGAGCAGGGAAGCAGAGAATTCCGGGAGCTGATCGGGAACATCAATGGGATGACGGAAGCCATTGAAACCAATGTGGAGCAGCTGCGGCAGGTCGCCGACAGCCGGAAACGGTTTGTGGACAGCCTGGCTCACGAGATGAAAACCCCGCTGACCTCTGTGATGTGCCTGGGGGATGTGCTGAGCTGTAAGCGGGTGGTAACAGACAGCGAGCGGCAGGAGTATGCCAGGATTATTGTAGAGGAGGCTAAAAGGCTGAGAGGGCTGTCCGGCAAGCTGCTTGAGCTTTCGCTGGCTGACAACGCGCCTATGGAATTGGAGCGGGTAGCCGTCGCCGAAATTTTAGAGGAGGTTGCCGCTTCTGTGGCGCCGGTCCTGGAAAAGCGCCGCATGACCCTGGAGCTTGCCCCGGTGGACGCTTTTGTCACTGTGGATAAGGAGCTGTTCAAATCCCTGCTGTATAACTTGGTGGACAATGCGATGAAAGCCTCCGGCGACGGGCAGAAAATACGGATTGCCTGCCGGAAGAAAAGGGAAAGAATGGTTATTTCCGTAGCGGACCAGGGGATCGGTATGAGCGCCCAGGAGCTGAAAAAAATCAGCGAGCCTTTCTATATGGTGGATAAGTCCCGGTCTCGGAAGGAAGGCGGCGTGGGGCTCGGCTTGTCCCTTTGCGCGTCTATCGCGGAGCGGCACCATGCGAAAATCACCTTTGAAAGCGAGCCGGGCAAGGGCACCACGGTACAGGTATCCATTCCCTTGGCAAAGGAGGAGGAATCATTATGAAGCTGGCGCAAAAAGGCCTTCCCTTTGTAATCGCTTTGCTTTTGATGGCTGTTTGCTTGCTGGTGGTAGGCTTGGCCCCTTTGTTCCTCCCCAATTATAAGGGAACGGTCGAGGAGATGGAGCAGCCCAAAAACGCCAATCTTCTTTATGTCAACAGCACCGAGGAACTGAACCTCTATCCTTGGAACCTGTATTCAGAATCGGAGAAGGTAATAACCGATTTTGGGCCGGAGGTTTATGAGCTGGCGGTTGGCTGTGTGTATTACCTTGCGGGATATACCGGGTCAATAGAAAAGCTCCATTCCCAGATGAGGCTTCAGGAATCGGAGCAGAGCGGGCTTTACTTTTTAAAGGATATCAAGCTTACTGATGAAAACGGCACCCAATATGCGGTCAATATCGCTTATCGCTCGGCCAATGTCTGTTATTTCTCCTGTATCAATGAAAATGAACCGGAAATTACCCCGGACGAAATGGATCAGGCCCTCCGCAAGCTTCAGAAAGACTGGGAAGATTTTGTGGAATTGATGAAGCCGGTTGAAGTGCTGGACCTGGATTCAAGGCGTCAGATGGAAATCGACGGCTACGGGCAGAGGCTTATGTGGGAAAAAAGCGGCGATGCCTTTTCCGATTTTCTGCTCCGCCACCAAGACCTGGTTGATAGCCAGAAAGGATACCTTGCCGACAATACGAGCTGGCTTTGTACCCTGATCACGAACGCCCAGTTTACCAGCTTGTCTTACGATAACCACATTTATTTAATGTGTACCGCCTCTGACGGAACCTCCCTGGTTTTAATTTACAGCCCCATAGAAGAGCGGTTTGTGGGTTTCAGCCTGAAATAAGCCTTGGCAAAGCTGAAATTTTCCCTGGATCAAAAACGCACGGCTTTCCTGCCGTGCGTTTTTACGTTTCCCTTACATTTCTTTGAGGACATTATGTGATTCCAGCGCATACAATTACCTTAGAGCGCGAGAAAAGCATAAGCTTGGAGGGAATTGAAGATGGGGAAGCAAAGGCACGGGCCTGCGGAAAAAAGATACCGGAGGAAGAAAAGGCTTGTCACCGGGTCTTGCCTGATCGTTATTTTTGGAGCAATATTTGTCGCCGCCTTAGCGGTGATGAAAACCGTCGGGGTTTTAGGCCCCGCCGACACCTCTTTTGCCGCGAGCCAAACATTTTCGGAAGCGTCCCCAGAGGGGAAAGGCGAAGGGGATCAGCAGCGGGCTAACGGCACCGCCGGCCCTATTGGGCCAGAGTCGGCGTCTCTCATTGCCCAGGAGCCAGCCCCTGACGGCAGTCAAAGAAATATTCACAGCGAAAACGGCGCTGTCCTTTTGGATGTTCCGTATATCAGCCAATTAGGGCGGTATCCCACCGGCTGCGAATCTGTTTCCGCGGTGATGGCGCTCCGGCATTTGGGGATTTCAATCACGGTGGATGAATTTATTGATAACTATCTGGATTTGGGAATTGAGCCCTGGACCGCGGAAAACGGGCAAATGTACGGCGGCGACCCTTGGGAAGCCTTTTTGGGAGATCCCCGGGAAGCCAGCGGCTGGGGCTGCTATGCCCCGGTGATTAAAAAGGCCATTGGCAGGGCGGTGGATCCTGAAAAATACCTGG
>OHHQ01000377.1_pt1 | contig 25872 bp, 24 predicted proteins | sample 1568051 | NCBI WGS metagenome assembly OHHQ01 (sample SAMEA3879567, study PRJEB24766) | human gut metagenome | biome: human-associated habitat; feature: feces | place: USA | collected 1985/1987
TATTATTAAGATATTATATACTGAGGAGAAAATTTCAAAGGCTTACTTGGAGGAATTATCTCAAACTCATCGGGCTTAATCTTCTCCTTTTTATTCATATTAATCATTCCCGTTTCTAAACCAAATTCCGCAGATAGCTCAACAGTGGCATGTAAACCTGTAAAAGCGACTTCTGGTGTTACAAAAAGCCCTTTCATATCTACCCCTGGGGTTATAGTTCCAGAAAAGTAAGCATCTGCTGTTGCGTTTGCTTCTAACTTAGTTGTTGCTTTGCTTTTAATAACATACACTTTTAATCCAACTCCAATTTCAGCTATCAACAAAACACCAAACCTGCCTTTCATGTTTGATTTTTTTAATGAGATTTCGAATGGATTCGTTTTAAAAATCACATTAGTCAAATTAAGAATAAGAGATCCATCAAATTTCAAATCTAAACGAATTTCTCCTTCATAATCAATGTATTTAGATTTATATGACTGGTTAACAATTTTATCAATAAATGCTAATAAAGGTATTGTTCTTGCACCACAACGAAATAAATCAATGGTAAAAAGCCCTCCTATTAACGGATTTGCTTTAATTGTAAATTCTCCATTTATACCAATTTTATTGTTTTGTCTTTCTACAAGATTCCATTTTAAGGATGCATCAAAAATCGGAAACTGTATATCAAATTCTATAGGGGCTTTTTTTGCATCAATACCTTTGACATATGATAAAATATCATCTGCCATCTTTTTAGCTTTTAAAATAACTCCTAAATAATCCCTTATATTTTTTTCAATTTTTTTTCCGATTTCAAATTTCTGGGAATCATCATCATAAGTACAAGTCAATTCTAAAAAAAATTCAGATTGTGTTTTTCCATATTTAATCGTGTACCACTTACTATATCCTGCCTGTTGTTTTTTCTTTATTAATTCTTCATATGCTCTTCCTTCTTGATTTTTACCTTCAACAGCATCATATTTAGCAAACTTAAGTCCTATTTTCAACTCCCAAATTATGTCTGGGAATAATCTCATATTGACAATTTTAAGATGACGACAAGTTGCTAACTGAATTTGATTACTTTGAATAAGGCTATCTCGTATAGGCCATATATAACTATATAGTGAATTCATCGCAATTTCAGAAATATTTCCATCAAAAACTTTTCCTATTAATGAAATTACTGTATCTCCATAATTATACTTCAAATTCCATTGGATGATACTACCAATTAATTGTGCATTTTGAGAAGTTTTTTCACTGTCAAATTCAATGATACTCATTAAATGTTTATCATGATTAATGTTCTCAGATAAAATACAAGATACTGTTTCTTTTCCTATTAACATTATGACAATCGGACATTTCCCTCCAATAATATTTACTATTCCTGAATATTGGCAATTTTTACTTTCATTGAAAACCTCCAGTTCCTTAGTTACTTTCTTTCCATCCTTATCCTTTGATGGATATTTAACATTAATTCCTGTATATTTGCAAGGTTTATAATTACTTTCCCGAATGCTGTTGTTCCCGACTAACACAGGTTGTACTTCACCTTTTATATCATTAGGATCATATGTAAAATCATTCTTCACATTAAGTTGTAACTTCCTTGTTATTCTTTGATAAGGCAAAAAAATGAATAACTCTACCTCAATCTTTGCAACAGAGCCAACTGGAATCTCATAAGGTGTAAACCAAATGCTAAAAACCATGCGGTTTTTATCCACCAGTGGCAGATTTGTCGCCAATGTTTTTTTAGGACGACCATTAATATAGACTTTAAAGTATCCATTAAGGATATGTCCATTGCTTCCCGCAATCTCAGCAACTGCCAGAACCGGATAATTGACATTTATAACAGAAGAGGAAGATAATTTTATTTTTGACTGTTCATCATAAAAATAAAAATCTCTAATCATAATACTGCTACAGAAAGGAACAAATTTGAAAGGGACAGCATTAATATCCCCTTCTCCAATTTCTTCTTTCACTGTTTGTTTTACAGTACTGAAATTTTCATTAATCGATATTGGCTGTAAATCTACATTTAAAGTCTGTTGCTTCCCACAATAGTCGTTAGACAATGTAACTTCAACAATATTTTTCTGCGTTTTTTTAACTACACCATTAATTCTCCACAGATACGAATATTTTCTATCAATAGGTCCTATTGCAGAACATAGTAATTTTATATCCTGAAAAGGCGGCACATTCTTGTAATTACCTCGTTCATACAAGATGCGGGCTGTTCTACTGTTATCTTCGTTTTCCATAAAATTCCTATTTAGATTTCTGACAGTATAATCTTGCTCTTATCTTCTTGAATATTTCCCAAAGGGCACAAAGTTGCCATTATATCTTTTGGGGCTTCATCTAACATCTCTTTTGTTATAGTAGCAACTTGACCATGGAAAGCTATACGTATTTTGCCGGGAACAGAACATACGTTGCAGATTCCTTCGGATTCTTCAGTCAACATTTTCAAATTTACTTCAGTAACATCTATATATTCGTGTACTTTAGTCCACTTTACATTCGCCATGCAAGGAGGTTTGGGAGCTGGAGCGGTATATTTAGGATCATTACACATACCGAAATTCATATTGGCAACTGTACAGTCTTTGTCTGTTGCGACTGTCTTTCCACCATTAACCTCCACAAGCGTTTGACTGGTAACTATTAGGGGAATAGCTGTACCCAGACTATTACAAGTCATTGATTGGCTACAATACACTGTTGCTCCTTTACATACAATATGTTTCTCACTCATAAGACTTAGCTAAATGTCAATAATTTATAAAACCATGTTTTTTTTGCTTCACCTTGGCTATTCCTTAACTGATTAATGTACTCATCCTGTATCGATTCTATCGGTTTTTCAGAAAGATAATAAGCAGTAACAACAATATCCATTATATTTGACTCTCCAAGTTTCAAAACAAACGTACTTTCAATCGATTTAATATTATGGTATTCATTATCTAAAGTATATTTGATATCACATGTCCCTGATAAAGTCCGACCTTCCGGAGCTAAAATATTATTCAGCCCATTCTTAATCAATTTATCTAAGCATGCTTCATCAGACAGCGAACCATTTTCACATACAATAAGTTCCTTATTCCTTTCACATTCCATGACTGAATTTTGACATGCAAATTCTACAGGATCATCAAATGGTAATACTGGGATACATCGCTTTATCATTTTTTCTGGTACTATGCTTGTTTCATACATAAGTCCGAAAAAAAGACTAATGAACAAATCTTTCTCAACCAATAGGCTTATATAGTCTGGGTTATTAATTTTATCTTCTAACAAAGAAATATAAAGCTCACTTCCTTCACCGACAAAACGCTTTTCAATATCATACTTTTTCTCTAACCACCTCTGACGTATATCATCATTCCTAACCATATGACACAACCCTTTATTATTAGTAAGTAAAGTGATAGGATATATTATCTTACTGCATTCATTTGCCAGTTCAAAGATATGTTCATCTGGTTCAATGCCATTAATCAATAGATTATCACGCGTTATTCGGAAAGCATGTAAATCATTAGAAATATTTCCAGCAAACTGCACCTTCTCTTCAAATTGGATACGGCAACTTACTTCAGGTTTCTTAATATGGATATTAATACCATATGTACCTGTTAATAACTGTGGATTATATCTTAAAGTGATAGATCTGGACATAACAACTATGATAATTTTATTTTTTTCGTACCACTTTGTGTTATAACCTGTTTCTTGGATATTAACACCAAATCTTCTTTTACACTTCTAACATTGACTTTATCAGAAGTACTATCAAGTTCTTTAGATACAATTTTGGTCTTATTATCAATAATAGCACTTAAGTCCTTAGCAGCATTTAATATTGTTTCAGATGCTCTGGATTCAATGTTTGTACTAGTGCTGTTTATCAATTCTGCTGCATCAAATGATATAACTTTAGAAGTTAATTGTATCTTTTCTTGAGCTTCAATACAAATTGTTTTATTTACTGTATCTAAAATAATTTTATTACTATTTTTATCTCGAATAGTTATACTTTCTCCGTTTTCGCTATCATCAAATATAATTGTATGACCACTACGTGTTATTATACTTTTAATGTTGTTATTAACTTTTCCACCTTCACCATTTTGGCGATGGAACAGACTTCCAGAAACAAATGGACGTGAGGGATTATTTAGTTCAAAACCAACTAAAACTTGATCCCCTTCTTCTGGAATAAAAACAAAACCTCTATTTTTAGATACAACTTCACTACTTCCTGCATCAAGACTCCTTACCCGTATCCAGTTAGTTGTCTTATTTTGTTCCTCTTGCCATACAAACTGAACTTTAACACGTCCTTGACTCTCTGGGTCAGCATTACTGATTACCTTTGCAAGCATCGGGTGAGCTTGAGGAATGACAACATTGCTTACCGGGATTCGTTCCATACTTGCCGGAATGCCTTCAAAAGTATTGGAATAAACACCATTCTTATCAACCTCATGGATTACAGACATCACTCTATATTGTCCCAAATCCCGACGGTTACACATGGAAGCAGGTATTTTGACCGCAATAGGTTCGCCAATACGTACACGACAAGTTTTGCTCTTACCTCTCAACCATACCAAGGAAGCCGTATCACGTCCCTTCTCAAACTCCAGAAGACGGTTCATGTGAACCGGATGACCGACTGCCGCTTTGTTATATAAAGTAGTAGGAGATTGATAAACGGACTCGGACGTACTGATTGCATTTGCCAGATAAGTGTTGATACCGTTCACTCTGGCACTGTCGTCTGCATAAAGAGGACGGTCATCCTCCGCCATATAGTCATGACGCGAATAATGGAAAGGAGCTATACGAGAACCAAAACTTACATTTTCCAACTCAACATCGTAAGTAACCGTTTCGTTCTTGTCCTTTTGCGGATTCCCGAAATGTAATTTCTGTCCGTCATAATAGAACCATTCGCCGTATTGGTAGGCAATTCTACGAAGAAACTCATATCCGGTTTCTTCGTGCATCTAGACATAAGGAATCTGTTCATTGAAAAGCGGCTTGTTGACAATCTCCACTCCATTGCCATAATTCTTCACCACCTCTCCGACAATGGCCGACAAGGTATAATCCATAAAGGAGTCCATTGTCTTTCCGGATTCAAGCAGAACAGTAGGACTGCATCCCCTGTAATGGATAGTGCCGGAAACCCCTCTCTCACCATCCATTCCAATTTCGGTGATGATACCCTTGAAGATGCTTTCATCACCGCTAATCACATGTTTCATGCGGATTACCACACTCTGACCCTGCATGGCAATCATGCTTTCACGCTCGTTGTACCAGATATTCTCTCCAGGCAGAGGGGGACACAATACACCAATATCAAAAACATGGTGCCCGTTGAACACCTGTTTGAGATAAATTGTAGTGAACTTACATTCACTGCCACCGATAGAAACGGTCGCTTCCACTTGATTCCAGTCTGTCATGATAATCCTTTTTTTAATAAATTCTATTTCGACATTTCGTATTCAGAGTTCCAGGAAGTGCCATCTTCACCCTTCGTTCCATCCAACTTAACGACGAATTCTTTTGCCGGGAAGAACGGTATCATATTTATATCCAAATATATACGGTCTTTCTTTACCGGGTCGCGTTCAAACCGCTCGATGCTATATTTCTCAATCAGTCTATCCGGTCCCTTGATGCTATCCAAGAAACGGATCATCTGCTGGCGCAAATCTTTCTCCGATTTGCTTGTCCAGTTCTCAAAAGCCCTTCGGTTCAGGAAGTCAACGAGCACTTTTGCCACGTAATCGAATACACGAACGACAGAGTAAGTCTGTAATCCCAAATTGTCACCGTTGAAAAGGGATTTACCGGAGAACGCCATCACCTTCTTGTATTCGTTGACCAACGGGATAAGCCCCATCTTTTCCAATTTGGATATTTCACTCTTTTTCAAGGGAAAGACAACAGCATCCACTCCATCAAGTGCACCATATTTCTTACCGGCAGTAATCTGCGACATAAGAGAGCTATACACTTTGCCTGACAATGCCGATGATGGAGAAATATGCAAATCTTCCTCTTCTCCCAATTCCGCATACTTAGCACGACCGATCAGCCAGTTACAAACCAATGATGTATTACTCTTAAAACCGTCACCGCCAGACATATTAGACTCGTAGAACATTTCAATCACATCGTCCGGCTTTTCAAGGTCAGCGAAATCAGAAAATAAGAACACTTTGTTACTATAAGCAATCTTCGCCCATTTCTCCACAACCTTGTTGGAACCAAGGAATCCCGGAACAACAAGAAGGGAGTAGTTATCCCTCAAGTCGAGTTTGTCATAATACTGTTTCAATTCTTCTGCCACAGCATCAATGAAAATCGGATTATCCAAATCGGTAACCTGTTCCAGTGAAGCGTTCATAATTGAGATATTGGTAATCTTATCCTGTCCGGTGTTATCATAGAACGACTTTACCTCTCTATAAGCACGTTCCAAGTCCTTAACTGTTTCGGCAGCAACCAACTGGTTTGTGGCAAGCAAATTGGAAACTTCGTTTACTTCTGAACTACAAGCGGACAGCATATCATCAATCGTGCTGTTCTCTTCCAACATATCAATCCATAGGTCCAGTGTGCGCAACAGATTACGCCTGTCTTCCTTTTTGTCTTCGTCTTTCAGATATATACTCATTCTAGCCTTCCGATCCGGATTCAGGTTCTGCACCCTGTCAATCGCTGATTCGAGAAAGCTGAAACCGCCGAACCGGGACAGTTTACCCAAATTCTCTTTCAGCGTATCCTGTGAGAAATGTTCCTGAACAGCTTCATGTTTTTGTGCCAATTGCTGTGTTTCTGTCGCTTTAGCTCCTTGTTCTACCATATTCCTTTCATTTTATATTATACTGTAATTACAATGACTCTTCCACCTGCTTTTTCAACTCTTTCAATATAATCAGCATAGCCGCCTTTGTATCATTGTTGGCAATAACACGCTGCAATACCTTGTTCGAGCGAAGCTGTTTGACCACTTTTTCATAAAATTCCTTGCGTATACTCAGATTGTTAAGAAAAGGACTCCGCTGGGTCATACTTTTGACAGAAAAGTCCCCCACATTGCTAAACTGAAAGTTTTCTGTTACATCCTGTCCTTCCTTATCCAGGAAATTAACATCAATATTCGGATCAAAATACTTGAATACATCTTCTATCGTATACAAATGATCTACAATTTCCGGAACACCGGGTTCTTCAGCAGTCATTTGGTTTACCATCAATGTACGATTGCCAGGGATATCGGCAATACCTTCATTGGCCTCCTGCTCTACCGCATTACCGCCAATACCTATATAATCATCTATCATAATTCAGATTTGTTACTTAATTTCTGTTTTGAGAAAACTTTTATTTATCCGTACTTATTAAAAAAGAGATTGCCCATATTGCACGTCTTACTGGAAAACTTTATAGAACAATCTCTTTTTACATTTTTCAAGTCCGGCTTACTTAGCATCCGGCCAGTCTTGTTCAAAGACAGCACCACCGATGGTCAATTTCTGAGCCGAAACCTCGAATTTGATAACCATAGGCTTTTTGCCTTCAACGTCAGCTACTTCCTGGAAACGGGTAATATAACCCTTTTCCCATTTCAACTCTTTCATTACAGATTCTTCATCCCCTTTCTTGTACACTACAGTACCTTCGTGAGGCTTGAACTGACTGACCATGTTTTCGATGATTGTTGTGTCTTCTGTTGATTCGATGGTAATGTTAATGATACCGCCATACAGATGGGAAGCCGGACGTCCTTTGGCATCAACATCTCTCTTGATTTCGTAACTCACAAAGCGGATGTCGAACTCTTTGGACTGAAATTTCAATGTTGATTTAAACATAGTATCATTAGTGTCCAATAAAAATGGACGAGTTAAAAATTTAATCAAATAGTCCTTCAAAAAGGGGACAATTGAGTTCTTTGACATCATTGAAATTAGTCTTATCGAACAGATCACGTAAGTGGGTTTTGTCCGTTAGAGAGATACTTAGAATCTGCAAAACTTCGTAAGTTGAGCGTTTCACTTGCATATCGTGTTGAACTATAGCTACGAGACAGTAAGTAATGATCGCCACACTGATTTGAATGCGGACAGCGTTTTCTGTTGTACCCCAGAACCTCTTTATTTTAAGGTGTTGCTTTAGCCATTTGAAAAAGAGCTCGACCAACCACCTTTTCTTATAGAGATTGGCAATATCCAATGCAGAGACATGTGTTGCATTCGTTAGGAAAGTAAACTCACGGTCATCCTCTTCATCGTAGTAACGAATGAGTCGGAATGATTCGGGATATTTCTTCTCTGAGAGATATCCCGTCAGTTTCACTTCAGCATCGGTCAGTACATACTTAGGCATCCTGCGCTTCCATTTAACCGTTGTGCATTTCAAGTTCGTCTTAGCTCTGACAACGAAAAAGGAACCTGTCAGGTGAATCCGATATAGTTCCTTAAAAGAGTCATAAGCCCTGTCGAATATATAATAAGCATTTGGTTCATAATGAATTGAGCACATCGCCGTAGAGTCATGTTTCGATGCTGCGGTTACTGTATAGAAGGCTGGAACTTGTGCTTCAATGTCATATAAGACATGAGCTTTGACGCCTCCTTTCTTTCTTCGGAACTTCGCCCATGGGAATGTGGATAAACACAACGGAATGGTAGTTGAATCAAAAGCATACTTATTTCCTGGAATTTCCAATATATTGGTTGCTCGCCTTTCGCAAGCTTCCTTCATTATATAGAACGCGAAGTCTTCAAAGATTCTGTAGTCACGATTCTGATTAGCATACGCGAGAGTGGCTTTGGCTATTGGATTGCGTCCCAGACCAAGATGATATTGCTTGGCCCGATGCGCTTCAAAAGCAACAATTAGGTCGCGAAGACTTTCACGATTGCTCAGTTGTCCGAACATCATAGCAAGTAACTGATTCCAGCAGGTGAATTGCTTCACGTAGCGATTACCATCATACTTGCGAACAAAGTTATTGAACTGTGTTCTGTTCAGAAAAGCGGTAAGTTGAGCGAATACGTATTTATCTTGGTTCATAAGCGGTCTTCAATTTGACCGCTAAGCTACAAATTCAAATCCGTTTCATTCAGGAATAACACTTAAAAGACTGTATTTCAATAATTTCAAAGACCGATTAGCCAACTTTTATTGGACAGTAGTGACATAGTATAATTTTTAAGTGAATAAATTGGTTAATTATCCCGTTTGCGTGAACCTTTGCTTTTGAACTTATTGTACCATATTAATTATAATATAAGAAGCCAAATCGCTCCTGTGTCACGCCCTAAATATAGATACTTTTCCTTATATAGCAAAAACAATTCATATATTTTTTTTTCATTTTGAAATAAAAAACAAGAGGTTTGCTTGTTTTTAGCGATTTTGTTCTATTTTTGCAAGTAGGACATCTAGATTAAACACGGTTTCCTATATTTGCTTTATATCATAACTATTAAATCATAATGCTTGATCAAATAGAAACATGGAAAACGATTTTATAAACAATTTAAGCGAATCTGTAAAGATTGCGATTCGTATAGCAAAATCAATTGCACGGGAATATGCCAATGATTGCTATACACCTTCACATCTGCTAAAAGCGCTAATGCATAAAGAAGTTGGACTACAAGGATTCATTCAAAGTTTGGGGAAAGATACCGGATATATTGAAGACTGGGCAGAAGTGCGCATTGAAGAAGCACCCCGGTCTGGGAAAACTTCGGAAATTATGGCAGACAAGCAAATAGCCAATGTATTTGAAGAAGCTGACATCGTGCGACTGAAATTAGGATTACTGGAAATTAGCCCGATCTGTGTGCTGGCCGCTCTCACAAAACCGGGTACAGCCTATTCCATTACTCAACTGAAATCTTTTCCTATAAAAGAAGAAGAAATTTTATCATCTGTAGTGGACTGTCAGGATATTGCGCATGATATCGCAGTCGGTATGCCGACATCTAAAGGAGAAAACGAGACGGCAACAGCAGCCCTATATAAATATTGTATAGACAAGACCTCTGAATTCAGAGAGAATGAGATGCACGAAATCGTCTGTCGGGAAAACGAAACTCGCATGATGATAGAAACGCTAGGACGCAAAGGTAAACCCAATGTACTTATTACCGGTGATTCAGGTGTAGGAAAAACTGCTATAGTGGAGGGACTGGCAAGAGCAATTGTAAATGACAAAGTTCCTTCATATTTGAAAGGATCCGTTGTACTGGAATTGGATACGGGCGCTTTGATAGCCGGAGCAAGTTACAAAGGCGAAGCGGAAGACAGACTAAAAAATCTGATAAGGGAACTGCGGAAAGTAGATAAGGCTATCCTGTTCATTGATGAAATCCACACCCTGCTCGATCCCAAACAAGGGAACAGTGGAATAGCAAGTATTCTAAAACCGGAGCTGGACAGAGGAGAACTAACCGTTATCGGTATAACCACTGCCGAAGAGTATCGGAAAATTATAGAACCGGATCATGCATTCAACCGTTGTTTTGAAGAACTAAAAATTAATGAACCGGATATTCCATCGGCTGTTTTAATGATTGAATCCGTATTGAGTACTTACACAGACTTCCACGGACTGGAAGTAACAGAAGAGGCGATACCGGAATGTGTGCGTCTGGCCAAACGTTATGTCAAGGACAGAAGATTACCAGACTCCGCTATAGACCTACTCGACCGTACACTGTCCGCTGTGAAACTTATTAACGAAACATCCAAAGAATGTATAGAAGAACTGTCGACTGCGCTAAACGAACAGGAAAAGAAGGCAGGCGAAGACGATGATACCAAGCTGAAAGAACTAAAAGGTATTTATCGCTCCATGCAGAACCGACTAAGTCCGGTTCTACTCGGAATGATAACCGAAGATACGCAACCGGAAAATTACGATACATCGGAAGAACTATCCGACTATCTTAAACAGAAGATAGAAACACTTCGCTCCTTTTTATCTGCACCTATCGAGAAAGTCGGATCTCAAGAGGTTGCGGCAGTAGTATCCTACAAAACCGGCATACCATTGGGTAAACTCCAATCAGAAGAGAAAGAGCGGTTGCTCAATATGGAAAATATTCTCAGAAAAAGAGTAGTCGGACAGGATAATGCCCTGAAAGCATTGACGGATGCGATTTTGGAATCCAGATCCGGATTGAACAAAGCCGGACAGCCCATCGGCTCTTTCTTTTTCCTCGGTCCTACAGGAACCGGAAAGACCGAACTAGCAAAGGCACTTGCCGAAGCATTGTTTAATGACGAGAAAGCTATGATACGGTTTGATATGTCGGAATTCAAGGAAGAGCATTCGGCTGCATTGTTATACGGTGCCCCTCCGGGATACGTAGGTTATGAAGAAGGCGGATTGTTGGTCAATAAAATAAGAAGACAGCCCTATTCAGTTGTATTGTTTGATGAAATTGAAAAAGCGCATCCTTCTGTCTATGATATCTTCCTGCAAATCATGGATGAAGGTAAATTACACGACAGATTAGGCAAGGAAGGTGATTTCTCAAATTCTATCGTACTGTTCACCTCCAATGTGGGCAGCGAATGGTTAGCCAATCAACTGGCAGAGGGGAAAAATCCTACTACGACACAATTAATGGAAGTAATGGGAAGGTATTTCAGACCGGAATTTCTAGCACGTCTGTCAGAGATAGTTCCGTTCTCACCTATCGGAGAAGATATATTACTGATGATATTCGATATACAGTTCAGAAATGTTTCAAACCTGCTGGAAAAACAGGGAATAAGCATTCTTCTGACAGAAGAAGTGAAGAAATATCTTGCACATAAGGGATTTGACCCTAAATATGGTGCAAGGCAGGTAGCGGGAGTGATACGCAATTACCTCCGAAGACCTATATCCCGGTTGATTATCAGTGGAAAATTATCCAAAGGCGATGTACTGAAAGTGGGTATAGGAGAAAGCGAGGAATTGATATGGGATATAGAAAATACAAACCAATAAATTCTATGATGGATGCCAGACACAATTATCTGTCAATGGTATATTATTCTACTATGATATACCTCTATTATGCAGATGGAAGGGATTTGTACGAATCACTGGAATGTGAAGGCTGGCACAAACACGGATACGACTTCAGGGAAGTGTACGCATATTCAGTGAACAGAATGGGAAGGTAAGCCAGTCAAAGATTCACAATATAATCTTTAAAGATACGTGTTGCACAGGCTATCGCAAGCATCTGGTAAGCCTGACTTCCGAAAATATAACTGAAGTGAACTTCCCGTTACCTGAAAGTCAGTGATGAAGAATTTGAAACCAATTGACGGAACTTAAAAAATGAAGAAATTATGGAATACTACAAATTTCCACTCAAGATAGGTCTGTTACTGCAAGACGGAAGCAAGTCGCTGCCCAAATGCAGTGAGAAAGAATCTATCGACCAGCACCTGGAACTGCTGTTCACGACCTGTCCCGGCGAACATCGGTATGATCCCCGGTTCGGTTGCCGTATCTGGGACATGGACTTTGAAAAAGTGGCCTCACAAAAAAGCTGGCAAGACCATTTCACGACCTGTCTGACAGAATCAATCACAACCTACGAACCTAGATTAAGCGAAGTAGAAGTACAGGTAACAGTCAGTGATATAACCTATACGGACGATGTAACAGACACAACGACTATCAAGAAAAAGGCGGATGTACTAATCAAGGCTGTACTGAACAGTACCCATGAGAATTGTCGTTTTCGGTTCAGACTATTTTTAGGCCCATTATCAAGTGAATAAATAACTACTCAAACTAATATTATGGAAAATATCTTTGGAAGATTCTTAACTTCATATCTGTTATTTCCTATTATCGCTTTCCTGCTCGGAGGCGTAGTATTCCTTATTGCAAAAAAGAATAAGCTGATGGGAAACAGAAAGCTGATCACTTATGTTCTGGTAACTATCCTGATTCTTATCCTTCCGGCTTTGACCGGATTTTTACAACAGTATTTTATTCCGTACATCTACATAGCCCTACAGCTATTGTATTTATTGCTGGGTTATTATCATCTGAAAGCGATAGACCTGTTTTTGCCTGATTTTATGCAGAAACCTTTCAAATATGAGATTATATTTACTGTAGTGCTCTGTATTATGGGAATGGCATTTTTCTCTTTGGTATTCAACTTATGCAGTGAACTTCAATACGGTTGGTGGGCTTCGACCTGTGTAGTGCCATTCATCTTCATTTCCCTGTTCAGGAAAACATACCGTACGTACCTGGATATACCATTGGAAATTTATAAGATATGGGAATACTCAGATGACAGGAATGTTGCAGATTATAGCAGTATAGATGCATCGGAACTAATATTGGTGAATATCGAATTGTTCAAGCAGATTGGTGACCCTATCCCGTTCCATTTGTCGGTACAGGCTTCCGATACAATGATATTCGGAAACTGGTTCCAACGATGCATAAAGGATCACAGCCGGAAATATCCTATGAGTAGAATTCATTATAATGATAATGAGATACCATACGGATGGATATTTTATACCAAACCATCTTTCTTCATGCCAAGAAAATATATTGATCCTGACCTGTCATTCACAGACAATAAAATAAGAGGAGGATACACCATAATTGCCAAACGAGTAAGAAAAGAAAAGGTATTTAGCTAAAAAGAAAAAAACATTATAATATTATGGAAAATAAAACATTCAACCTGGTTAACTGGGAAGAAGGCATGAGTCTTACTCCCAATTCTTTCAAAATGACTGAGAATTATTTCATCAACGGACAGTGCCTCGGACAAGAGATACACATCACAAACTTTAATTATGGTCTTCTCAAACCATCGAGAAACAATCATCATTCTATGTGTGAGATAGAAGTAAGTCATTCTGTTACAGATACGATAGAAGTCAGACTGGTACGCTGTCACGGGATAACAACAGGCGGATTTATCATCAATTATGAACCTAACCCGATGGAATACCTAAGCTACAAGGTTCCGGCTGGAGAACTGACAAATGGTTCTTTATCCCGCACTTCTTATTTGAATGTCATTTTCTCGGTAAATCCTTATAACCGTATTCCGACAGGTGAACTGGACAATGAAGTTCTTCCCCCACGATATCCGGAAGTTCGCCCGGAATATAAATTGTATACACTTCCAGTAGAACAAATGCAGAATGGAATTGATCCTTATAGTCTGATAGTGGGACGCATACGTAAGGATGGTGACCGCTATGAAATAGATTACAACTATATTCCACCATGTATGACAATGTTAAGCGACCCTGATCTGACACGCTACTACGGGCGCTTTGGTGTCTTCTTCAACAATATAGAAAAAGCTTCTAAGGACATTGTAGCAAAGGTTGTAAACCGTTCCGACTCATCGACAATGGCCCTCAATATAGCTGAAATCTGTAAGAATATCTTGCAATATTCAGCGACTTCGTATTTCGGTTATAGAAATACGGGGGCATATTGGGCTCCCATACAGGTAATCGGATGTTTCTCAAACCTTGCACACCTGTGCTTCAATACACTTAATTTCATGGAGAAAACTGAAAAAGAGGATGTGCTCAAATATTTTTACGAATGGAGCGACACTACTCCTGCCCAATTTGAAAGCATACTTTCCGAAGCGATTGAAATCAAATATGAACATGATGAAATACGCAGTATGATGCTTATAATTGAGGGATTCCTAAGCAATTTCTCTGAATTGTGGATGATGCTAAGTTCTTTGGAATATATCGGTAAGCATAAAGAAAATATTGTAGTCGGTGAACGAATACAACGCCATGAGAGTGCGACCCGGTCAGACTGGAATTTATTAGACTGACCATATAATAATCATTTAAACGAAATAGTATGAAACCTCTAAATAATAATACAGTAAGGAAAGGATACTTGAGATTCTCCGGTTTTCTGATTATCTGTGTGGCTGTCTCGGTATTCTGTTTCTATTCCTATATGAAAACCGCTTCAACGGAGGTCAAAATGATTATGGCCAAAACAGTAGAATACGACAATATTTATTCCGCCGAACTAAATATGGTTGTAGCAGTGGATTCTATCTACCAATACATGTCACTCATGAACAGTTCTCCGAAAATCAATGACCTTCTGCTGCAAAGTGTGGTCAGCAACCGGAAGATGCAGTTGCAGAACCAAATCAATGCGTTAGACGAAAAGGATTTTCTGCTATACAAAAAGCTGGCAGGAAATATCAATGTTTTTCTAGGCGTGAAGGATTCTATCCGGCTGGCAGAAAAAGAGGAAAGTATAGTACGGGAGGATTTGATGAGATGCGTAAAAGAGAACAGGGAGATATCAAGAAAACTAAAAGTTGGAGGAATTACTTATGAGAGAAAATGAACAACTTTCACAGAACAGGGCTACAATAAACCAACGTGAAAAAACAATCGGATTTGCGTATGTTCTGCTATTATTCCTTGCTGTGTCCATCTGCTGCTGTATGATTATCTTCTGGACAAATTCAGATTTTGACACTACCCGGCAAAAAGATATGGTACTGGTAAAAGTTGAGAAAATCAGGAAATTCCAGGAGTTGCAAAAGGAAAACAAACCTATAGTGGATTCCCTATACAATAGAATATCCAAGCTCACACCAGGTATCAACGCACAATATGAAGAGGAAGATATCAAGTATCTGCTAAACGATCTGAAGAACACATACCAAAACAATGGCTGGGACAACCGGTATAAAGTGTTCATGCACGTAGCCGATTTTTATCAAATGTGGCTGACGGACAGAAAGGAGTTGTGGAGTAAACGAGAGAATATCAGTACTTTCAAAAAAAATCTGGAAGAGTGTGAAATCGGTCTGGAAAGCAAAAAACAAGATTGGCGTTCAGTATTAAAAAAATAATTTGTCATGGGAAAAATTAATAACAGGAAATCCTTTATTATAATAGGAGCCGTCGTACTATGTATTGTCATAGCATACTTAATCAGCCTTTCTCTGAGAGAAAAGACGGTAATTGCCTATATCACTCCCTCAGATATAGAGGTGGGAGATGCGATTCAATATACCGACAGTACCAAGCGGGCGGATATGTGGCTATGGGAATTTGGAAACGGAGATGCTTCGGAAGAACGAACTGGCAGCTACCGGTTCACTCAAAGCGGGAAATATCAAGTACGGTTGACTGTAGACAGAAAATATGAAAAGAAATTCATAGTCAATGTACGGGAGAAAAACAATGATAAGACAGACGAGGAATTGATTAAAATCGAAGCTCCGGACTTTGCCTTGCAGGATGAAATTATCTCCTTTCACGGTATCGGTGATTCTAAGGAATGGAGATGGCAGTTCGGAGAAACAGGAATGGTGGATTCACGGGAGAAAAACCCACTATATGCCTATATGGAACCCGGTGTTTATGAAATTCTGCTGACAACAGAAGAGACCCATTACCCGATACGACATACCATACAAATCGAGCCGAATTATCAAAAGAATGATTCTACCGATGTACTTACTCTCGTAGGAAACGATATCAGGGAAAGATTACAGGCTATCGTAGATGGGAAACCATTTAACCTTAACTATAATTATGTACTCAATACTTATCTGTGCGACAACCCGGATGTTGTCGTAACGGTCAATGGTGACAAACATAATGATTTTTACTCCTATTGCCAAGGCTTAAAAATTATTGGAAGAAAAAAACTGATTATTGAAGAGGTTGTTGTGGATATCGGGAACAGCAATACAGATGAATGTATCAAAAAACTGCTAGTCACGCAATCTGAAAAATATATTTCAAAATAACCTGTATCATGAAGACAACTAAAAGGATGTGGAACGGAACATTTACACTACTTTGCACCGGAATGGCTATCATGACTTCCTGTGCTCCGATAAACCGATTCACAAGAATAAAGCAAGTGCCCCGTGAATATATCATGAACTACTGTGGCGGTGAAATAAAAGCTCCAAGTTCCCTACAGATAAAAAATAACCCGTGGATTGTTTTTTCCGACCAGTTGGGAAATATGAGCTACCAAACCGCCACAGGGAAAAATGAAATGAAAGAACTACAATTTATGGATGCCTTTTTAGTGGTGGGGAAAAAGGGAAACTGGTTGAAAGTCATCAAATACGACCCGACACAAATAAAAAGCCACGGGCGAAGGCTGGGCAACCATAAATCAGCAATCTATTATGGATGGGTTCATAAATCAGACCTGCTGCTAACCAGAAGTTCCGTAACGGATCTTGCTACGGGATTGAAAAATAAACAAATTACCGTATTCTCCGATACTGTTCCGCTGAAAGTTCCAGAGAAATACTTGATAAATGATTCCCTACTGACATTTAAGAATACGGATCTCAGCAAGCCATATACTCAAATACCCATGCACCAGCTTGTTTTCCCACTAAAACAATCAGAAGATAGAAGCAAAACACTGGTTGCCAAAAAGTCTTTTATTTCGCCAGATAGTCTGGATACTGAGATATGTGGCTGGGTAAGTAATGCTGTAATAAAGAATATTGGACAACAACTGCATATTGATGTACGAAGTCTGCCGGACAGTACGTTATGGTTCAAGAATAAGGCCGAAACAGATACGTTAAATTTCAGACGAGCACAACTGGTCCCTAGCCGAGAGCTGGCACGGATAGCACGTCCACTGGCATATAGTCCGGTAACATCCTATTGCCAAATGGATACTGTTATCCGTTTTAAAACAGGAGCATTCATGCCGGTGATAGACAAACAAGAGAATTTTGTAGTGAACGTAAACGGTAATCGTATCTATTACAATCAGTTCAAGGAAATAGAAAAAGATCTGCAAAAAATCAATATCGTATTTGTTGTAGAGGGTAATGAATTGGCTGTAAAACAATTCCCGGAAGTAGTCAATATTATTCAGGGATTACAACCCTTATTTGCCAACCCTGATGACGGTTTCGATTATAAATTCGGTTCCGTACTGGCTTTCAACGAGAAAGGGAATAATGAAAATCCGAAAGTACATCTGACAAAAGACTATATGCAAGTGCTGAACTTTTTGTCTGCCAAAAGCAATAATGCAAAACAACTGGTTGCCACTGGCGGGAGAAGCTGGAGTACTCTGAGAACTGCTGTCAATCTATTTAAAGACCACAAAAAAGAAAGTAACCTAATTATCCTTATCGGTGAAACCGGAAACAATAGTGAATGGGCTGATTCAACTCTGGTTAACCGTATGGCCGAATATAATTGCAGAATATTGGGATTTCAACTTTTTGGTGGAAATCCGGACAAATTCAATAACTTCGTTCTGCAAGTAGAAAATATGATTGATAACTATGCGGTTAAAATCAGTCGCCAGAAAAGAGAAATCATCGTATATGCAGATCAACTGCGTAAATATCATGAATACAGAGAAGTCAATAAAAATGTTTATTGTTTGGACTTTCCCAACAGAAGCATGACACAAGGATGGGTGGTCTTTCCTCAAAAACAGGAGAATTTACCTCTTGAAGGGCTGGCGTCATCAGTAGATACCCTGTTACAACAAGTAAAGGAAGATAACAGATTGCTAACGCAAAGTTTGTATAAGGCATTTAACGAAATAGGCAACTTCCGCAACAGAGAGGATTCGACATTAGTTGACTATTTCCAAATGCAACCATCAGGGATTAAATCTTTGCCAGAAGCATTAAGAAACGCTGAACCGGAATGGTATCTGCCCGCACAACCGGTCGTGTTACATGATTCAGTATCACACTTGCTGGAATACCGATTACTTGTGACGGAAGCTGAATTTAAGAGAATACGCAATTTTATAAATGCCCTCTCTCAATATGAAGTGGATTATAAATATGAAGCACAGAAAAAAGAAAAAGAGAAAAAGAGAAAAATTTGCGACTGTTTGGAAGACGAGGTAGTGCTTAAAGATACAAGGTTATCTGTTACCGAGATGAAAGATAGTCACGAGTATGCTTCTACAAAAAAAGTAAGAGCCAATCTCTTTGCTCTTTATTATACGTATATAAACAATGGTAAACTGTGTAGAATCAAGTATAAGAAACTAAAGAATATGAGTATGGCCGAAGCGCAAAGGCTTATTACTACTTGTCCAACGGACAACCCATTTTTAAAAGCCTTTACGGTAAACGACCTGAAAAGAAAGAAGCACTTGGTGGATGAAACACTAGATATGCTTGTGGAATATTTTAAATCTAAAAAGTCTGCATGGGAAGAGGCTGCCGGAAAGGGATTCACTTCCAACGGACAAACATATTACTGGATCAGCAAAGATATGCTGCCATAAATATAGATATATAAACCTAATACAAAACGATATGAAAGAAGACTTTTTTATCTCCATTATGCAGAAATATGGAATTGAAGATAAAGTAGTTATACAAAAAGCTTATCAAGATATTCTGCATAATATAACACAGGAACAGCAAATAATAAAAGAATGCAAATCCAATCTGGAGAAAATGATTGGTAAACTAAGTAGGGATATTCTAAATTTCCAATATGCTGTCAGTAAGCCTATTTTCTTATACAAAAATTGTCTGGAAAGTAAGTGCAAACAGAATCAGGATATTTATCTATGGCAGTTCATTGATAATATCAATATGTATGCTTCATTTCTGGAAAGCCGGATGAACGGAGTTTTTCGCATAAAAATTGTAGGTAATGATATAAAAATAAGTCTGATTAAAAAAAGAAAGAAAATGGCAAGTATAGCGGCAGATGCTATAAATAACAGTATTTTTTCTGATGTGCAATATGATGCAACTACCGGATATTTTACCATAGCCACCAATATTACAGATGGTAGATTTTTTGAACGGCATAGCATCATCTATTGTCCAAGTGAAGCCGATGCCAGAAGAGCTATCTTTTCAGGCGTGATGAAAGATAAGAAAATTAAATTCAATCTAACAATAGGCAAAGAAGAAATACTGACAGGTTTTGACATATTGATGGAACAAATGAATGAAGGAACAGGTATAAGTCAGATTTTACACACTTCTCTTAATAAGGCTAATAAAATTTATAATGGTAAGCAATAGCCATAGGTTAAATAAAAATATACTTTTGTGACACAACATATAGCTGATTTTTCAAACTGTAAATAAAAAAATGGAACAGATGTCATTAAAATTAAAGATACTAGTGACTAAAAATCATTATTATTAATAATGACACTTCTCTTTATGCGATAAACATCGTATAAAGAGAAGAGAAAAGTTTTTTTACAGTTTTCCCTTTATCAAAGGTAATCCCTCCCTCGTTTGCCAGCCGCATTTGTACTTTTTTTCGGGAGATTTTTCTCTTATGGCTTCGCCATGAAAATTCTTCCGAAAAAGAATGCGGCGTCAAACGTCCGGAGGGATTGTTGTCTGATTACAGGGATAAACTGCGACCGACGTGACGCATAGCCGTTTCAGTACAGGCGGCTGTCCTTATATTTCCCGATACCTCAAAAGAACCGTGAAAGCATCCGTTCCCCACCAGTAAGCTGTGCCTATTTCATCCTATCCCGAGATAAGACAGGGATTTCAGCTCCCTCTGTTCTGCATAGTTCCGCTGCTTCATGTGTTCTGCACATCCTGCTGTCTGCGTCTTTGCCTTCTCTATTTTCCCCTTCACCTCTCTCACACATTATACTTCCAATTCCTCTTTTCTTCGTGCCAGACCATCTATAGATTGCCATCTGATGCCATCTGACGACATCTGATGCCAGCTTTTTGAAAATCAGCGGATTGTAAACAGAAAGCCCTTACATTTGGACTGTGAAACCAATCAAACAGTCACTCAAAACAGAAAATTATGGCACAGAACAACCGTCCAGACAAAGGAAAGCAAAGCCGGAACAAGAAACCGGAAAAGCCTTATGTGGAACAGATTGACGAGCTGCTGCTGGTCCACAACAAGAACGACCCGAAAGAGGGAATCGGTGTGGTCAGCCAGGCGGACGAGAAAGGCAACTATCGGACAGTTCCACCGGAGGAAAAGAACGAAAACTCGTTTCTGAAGTTCGACAAGAATTCGAGCATCCTCGAAAACTTCATCAAAAACTTCTGGAGCCAGCTGAAGGAACCTACCCATTTCCGGCTGATCCGCATGACTTTCCATGACTACAAGCAGAACAGGCAGGCTCTCAAGGACCTGGCTTCGGGAAAAGAAACCGATGCGGTGAAAGAGTTCCTGAAACGGTACGAAATCGTGCCGAAGAACAACCAACAAAGCAATGTCCAAACCAAAGAGGAGGAAAAAGCAATGGCAAAAAAACAAGAACAGGCACCTCAGGTGCAACCGGAACAGGTGACACAGGTGGAAGCGGCTGCGCAGGGACGAGAACAGCAGGTTCCCCAGCAGCAGACTCCAACCTACCGGTACAACGAGAACATGATCAACTGGGAAGAACTGGGCAAGTTCGGAGTATCCAAGGAAATGCTGGAGCAGTCCGGACAGCTGGACAGTATGCTGAAAGGCTACAAGACCAACAAGACCATCCCGCTGACGCTCAACATTCCCGGCGTACTGACCGCCAAACTGGATGCAAGGCTGTCGTTCATGTCCAACGGCGGACAGGTGATGCTGGGCATCCACGGAGTAAGAAAGGAGCCGGAACTGGACCGTCCGTACTTCGGGCACATCTTTACCGAAGAGGACAAGAAGAACCTGCGCGAAAGCGGAAACATGGGTCGGGTGGCAGATCTGAACCTGCGCGGCAACTCGATCGAGCCGTGCCTCATTTCCATCGACAAGAACACCAACGAACTGGTGGCCGTCCGACAGGAACATGTCTACATCCCGCAGGAAGTGAGCGGGGTAAGACTTACGGACGAGGAGATCAGACTGCTGAAGGAGGGACAACCCGTCAAGGTGGAGGGGATGACCTCCAAGGCGGGGAAGGAGTTTGACGCCACGCTTCAATACAGTGCCGAGCGCAGGGGGCTGGAGTTCATCTTCCCGAAGAACCAGGTATTCAACGAGAAGTCCATCGGGGGCGTGCCACTCTCGCCCACCCAGATAAAGATGCTCAGCGAGGGACATACCATCCTGGTCGAGGACATGAAGTTCAAGAACAGGGACGGGGCTTTCTCCGCGTTTGTCACGATAGACCAGACGACGGGACGGCCGAATTACACCCGTCATAATCCGGAAACCGGAGAAATCTATATTCCAAAGGAAATCTGCAACGTGCAGCTGACAGCCGAGGACAAGGAGGTTCTGCGCAAGGGGCAGGCCGTCTATCTGGAAAACATGATCAACCGTAAGGGAGAGGAATTCTCCGCATTTGTCAAGCTGGACATGAATACCGGCAGGACGATGTACTCACGCACGCCGGATGGGTTCAACGAGCAGCAGGCACCACGTATCCCGGCGGAGGTTTACGGCCATGTATTCACGGCGCAGGAAAAGGCGAACCTCCAGGACGGGAAGACCCTCCTGGTCGAAGGACTGAAAAACAACGGGCAAACGTTCAGTTCCTACCTGAAAGTAAACCCTTATTCCGGACAGTTGCAGTATTTCCAAGAGAACCCTGATATTCGCAGGGATACTTCCCGTCGTGCAGCACAGGCGGATACCGCCCAAGGCCAGCAGCAGGAACAAAAGAAGGGCGCAAAACAAGCGGTATAACCCCAATCAGAGAGAAACAAAATGAATTTTACAAACATCAAATCCCCAAACCGTATGAATACGAATCGGAACATCCCTTATAATGTAAAAGATATTGATTGGCCCGGCCTGAAGGCCGTGGGTATCAGCAAGGAGCAACTGGAAGCGGACGGCAACCTTGACCTGTTGTTGCAAGGCAAGGAGTCGGAAATCATCCCGTTGAAACTCTGTACCCCGGTAATCAGCCTGACCATGGACGCTACACTCAAACTGGTACCCGGTGACAACAACAGGACAATCATGGAAATCAACGGCATCCGTCAGGAGGAATCTCCAAAGAAATAACAAAAAAATAAAATAAGTTTAACCTGTCCCTGTACTGCCCAATCCGGTACGGGGCATCAAAAAGAAAAAGAATATGATCGCAATAGTGACTGACAGGCCCAACGTGGGCAGAGAGATAGCAAGAGTGTTGGGAGCCGACAGAAAAGAGAACGGTTATATGACCGGGAACGGCTACATGGTGACATGGACATACGGCAACATGCTCTCCCTGGCAATGCCGAAGGATTCAGGGACAGCCCATGTGGAGTGGAAGGACTTTCCCCTGCTGCCGCCTTCCTTCCTGACAGTAAGGCACGTGAAGACGGATACCGGGTGGAATCCCGACATCAATGCGGTGCTCCAGTTGAAAGTGATAGCCAAGGTGCTCAACGCATGCGACACCATCATTGCGGCAACCGATGCCTCCCGGGAAGGAGAGATGCTGTTCCGCCATCTTTACGGTTTTCTGGGATGCAAACAACCCTGCCTCCGCCTCTGGATCTCGTCTCTGACGGACGAGGCCATCACGGAAGGTATGGCGAACCTCCTTCCATGTGACCGGTTCGACAACCTGTTCCTTGCGGCGGACAGCCGTAACCGGGCGGACTGGCTTCTGGGGGTCAATTCAAGCTATGCCATCTGCAAGGCGGTAGGCTTCGGGAACAATTCGCTGGGCAGGGTACAGACACCCGTACTGGCGGAGATATGCAGACGGTACCGGGATAGGGAGAACCACATGCCGGCTGACTGCTGGCCCGTATTCATCAGCCTGTGCAAGAATGACCGTATCTTAAAGATGCGTCACGTGGACGACCTTGTGGTCCGCATTGTACGAGGATTGCAAGGCGGCAAAAAGTGTCCGCATCACAGCGGTAGGGAAACGGACGGAGGGAATCGGGGCACCGGCACTTTACAACCTGGCCGAACTGCAGAAAGATGCGAACCGTTACCATAGCCTGACGGCCATACAGGTGCAGGAGATTGCACAAGGCCTGTACGAGAAGAAGCTGATTTCCTATCCGCGCACCTCCAGTCGCCTGTTGCCAAAGGATGTATATGACACGTTACCGCCTGTCATGGAAAAGATGCTGTCCCGCAAGGAGTTCCGACAATATGCCGATACGGTTGACCTTGCCGCGCCACGGGACAGTATTGAGGCACAAGACACCATGGAGCATCATGCCATCATCATCACAGGCACACAGCCCGGTAAATTGGACCGGGAGGAAATGTTGGTTTACACGCTCATTGTCGGCAGGATGCTTGAAACGTTCATGCCGCCCTGCAAGGTGGAATACACAACCGTCGATACGGTGTGTGCCGCACGTAAATTCCGCATCCGTACATACCGCATCTTGGAAAAAGGATGGCTCGGAATTTTCGAGAGGGAACATCTTGTCGCAAAAGGCTGTATGCCTTACCTGGTGATGCCGGATCTTTTTCAGGAAGAGATGCTGCCGGTGGCAGGATGCAGCCTTATACATAAGAAATCGTTACCGGTCTCCCCTTATACGGACGAGGAACTGGTGGATTACATGGACAAGGCCGGACTGGGCACCGTCTCCACCCGCACGAATATTCTCCGCACGCTGTTGGAACGTAAATACATCCGTTATTCGGGTAAATATGTCGTCCCGACCCCTAAAGGGCTTTTTCTGTATGAAACGGTACGCAGTATGAAAGTGGCCGATGCTTCCCTCACTTCGGGCTGGGAAACAGAACTGGCACGGATAGAACGGGGGGAACTCTCGCAGGAAAAGTTCCTGGACGGCGTGCTGGAAACGGTAAATGAGGTGACAGGCGAGATATTCCGGAACCATCCGATGGAAAAACCACAGGGAACCACATAAACAAATGTCAAAGCCAACAAGACAAGGGAAGTGCAGACAGTCTGTCTGTACTTCTTTTTTATATGTACAAGATACGTTTTTCCGCTTTTAAGCGGCAAAGGTCTTGGATCGCCTCGTTTTTGCCGCAAGGCGGCCCCCTTTGGGGGCTTGGTTGGTCAAAAGAAAATCATCCTCGCTACGCTGCGGTATTTTCTTTTGCCAAGCCTTGCGCAAAAAGGCAATCCAAGGGCCGGAGGCCTATAAAATCGGGAAAACATATCCCGATGGGATTATTCATTCTTAAAAATTTAAAAACATGAAACTACAACTTATCGAAAACATCTGCAAGCAAACGGTCTCACTGGTTTTGCTTACGGGAATATGCCTGCTCTACAGCAAGGGGATCATTCCCGTGTATCTGCCCGTCCTGTTCCTTTTGTCGGGAACGCTCATCAGCCTCCTCTTCAGGACATTCACCCTCATTGTAAAAATAATTATTGCCCTGACCGTCATGGGCATGCTTGTATAATCCTTAAAGCGTAAAGACATGAGAACCGCTACATTCACCCCGCCGGCTCCGGTTATGCCGGCTGCATGGCCCGCCACAAACCGTGTGAGACCTGTTAAAAAACGGATTCCCGATACGATGGATGGACCGAAACGTATCGGCTACTATCTGGAGTCGTTGAGAGGCGTAGCCTCAAATCCGGACAGGCAGAGAATCCTGAAGGATTTTTTCAAGGAAACTTATGTATAACATTTTAAATTTTACCATTATGTTTTTTCAAGCAATCAACCAAATGATCACGGCAGGCACAGACCTGAGTATCAACATCAGACGAGTAAACAGCAACCTGACGGTGGCCGTTGTTCCCAGGCGGTCGGGGGTAAAGGACGGGGAGCGCATCGTTCCGCTCATCCTGAACGGCACGCCGGAAGAGCTGGATGCGGGCTTCCTGCAGGCTGTCGGCACACCTGTACAGAAAGCGCAGGGCATCCTTACCAACCTGGAAACGTTCGAGAAGCAGGCGGAACAGGCTGT
>OHHQ01000388.1_pt1 | contig 25390 bp, 19 predicted proteins | sample 1568051 | NCBI WGS metagenome assembly OHHQ01 (sample SAMEA3879567, study PRJEB24766) | human gut metagenome | biome: human-associated habitat; feature: feces | place: USA | collected 1985/1987
CTTTTTTCACAAAATACCTCTATACTATAATTGTTCTTAAAAAGAACACTTTTTCATAAACTTTTTCCCCCTTGAGTCACAGCGATGTGGCTCATTCCTTTTATATAAAGAAAAATCCTGTCATCTCGACAAGATTTTCTCATACATTCTTTACAGAATACGTTTTCTCCATTTTTCCCATACAGTTCCCTGAACATACTGATAAGCTTTATCATAAACCAATATTGCTATCTGCCCAACCAATACAGCTGCCAAAAGCAATTGATCTGACACTGCTTTCTGAAACAGCATCGAGCGGAATCCGAAAAGACACGGGAGATACACCAGATTAAAGATCACATATTTCACAAGCCAGTAAATCCCCATCCTATGTCCCATCTGTGGTCTTTTCGCAAGAAATATCCAGACTGCTTCAATTCCAAGAATATAGAATCCCATTGCAGCAAATGTAATTACATAAAATTTGTTCGGCGTAACCAGGAATCCTAATAAAATTGCTGCCAGATAAAAGGCTGCCCCTGTACGAAGGCCGAACTCACGAATAACAATTCCTACAAAAAATGCCGCTGCTGCCAACAAAAACAATGTATTCGTCTCGATCACGCTTCCAAGTGCCATACACACGACAGTCACCGCAAGGATCAAACCTCCAAATGCCATTTGTTTTGCTTTTACATGCATGAGCAGAGATCGCCTCCCATACATTCACACAATGTATCCGCAAGCCATAAGTCGCAACACATATTTCCTGTACCGCAGGAATTCTGTCCTCCCGGTGCATAGCCTCCACCATACGGACTGTTCTGATATCTTCTGCTGTTAAAGTCGAGCTGATTCAACAGCTGACGGAACTGCATGTTATTTGGTTCCATATTTACTGCCTGTGCCGCGTGATCCCTTGCCAGAATCTGATTTCCGATTCCTGCATTCGCACAGCCGCTCAGATAATACCACATCGCACTTCTCTGCTGAACCTGATCCAATGTATTGATTGCTTCTCTATAACGTCTGCTGTTAATATAGTTCGCAGCTGCCTGCAGTTTGGGATCCATCGTTCCATAGCCATAAGAGCTGTTCTGATTTCCATAAGACTGATTTCCATAAGAATAACTTTCAGAAGAACCATATCCATAATTATTCCCGTACGAATTTCCTCCGTTCGCACGTTCTCTCATGATAATATCATACGCTTCCTGTACTTCCTTAAACTTCTCTTCTGCAAGATCGGCTAAGGGATTGTTTACATTTGCATCCGGGTGATATTTTCTTGTCAGATCCCGATACACTCTCTTTATCTCATCATCCGACGCATTCGGTGACACACCAAGCACATCATATGGATTTTTTGTCATCATTCTTTTCCTCTCTTTTCTTCATCTGAATCTTATTGTAATGATTCCAGACTCCATCATATAGTATATTTCTTAAAATGTCTACGTCAACCAGACATGGCAGTTGTTCAAAACGGACTGTGCTCTCCGCTATCATCATCCGAAGAATCTGTTCCATCTGCACCTCATAATCCGGCCGCTTTGCCAGTTCTTTCAATGGATTGTAGCGATTCTTCTTTCTATCTTCCGGCAGATCCTCATAGGCATCCATCAGATAAATGAATTTTCCGAGATAGAATCCCATCTTTCTGAGCGTCTTCTCCCAGATATCCTCCTTCCAGACAAAAAGCTCCGCCATTAATCTGCCAAAACATCCTGCAGCCCGGTCAATATCCATGCTGTTCTCATGTTCACATTCTCCAAGTTCTTCCAGAGATTTCCGAATGCTCTCACTCTGCCGCGGATATTTCTCTATGATTTTCTTCGCTTTTCCCTGAATCAGGCTCTTCGTCATCAGACTTGACACTTTATGATCATCCTGCCAGTCATCTTCCATATGATAATATGCAAGCAGCACATTCATCGCCGCCGCATAAGATGTAATTTCATTCCACAACATATGTTGCCGCTTCACTGGATGAACCTTACAGCGGTGTTCCTCATGTTTCGCAATTGTCTCATATAAAGAGGATAACAGAATAACTGCAAATGTCATATCATACGTCAATGTCATCTGCCCCATAAATCCATAATCTTCTTTCAATGTCCGGCAAAGTCCACAATAATATGCCCTGTATTTCTTCAGATCTTTTACTTTTAATTCCGGTTCACAGACCGTTACATATCCAAACATGCAATTCCTTTCTCTTCTGGCAATTTTCCTGACTTTATCTATTCTACCTTATTCTTTCCATTTTGCCTATCACATGTCTGCAAAATTAATAAGTTTTTAATTGTTAACCTTTCCGTATTTTATAGTTGACAATCAGCTTTTCATGAATTATACTAACGAAGAACTCAATCGTTGTCATATTTCAGACAACGATGTTAAAGCTCGCTTGAAACAGCGATAAGTATTAAGATCTAAAGGAGTAAATTGAAATGTCACAGAATGAAACTTCCGGCACAGTTGCCGTAGACAACCAGAAAATAAGAACAAAACAGATGGTACTCATCGCCCTGATGACTGCAGTAACCTGCGTCCTCGGACCACTTTCCATCCCGCTGCCATTCAGCCCTGTTCCGATTTCCCTTACAAACTTTGCAATCTTCCTTGCAATCTTTGTTCTCGGAATGAAAAACGGAACAATCAGCTTCATCATCTACCTCCTGCTCGGAGCAATTGGTGTCCCGGTCTTCTCCTCTTTCCGTGGAGGTCTCCAGGTTCTCGCAGGACCAACCGGTGGATATCTGATCGGATTCATCTTCCTCGCACTGATCATGGGATTTGCACTCGATCACTTTGACCGTAAGCTCGTTCCTACAATCATCGGAATGATCATCGGAATGGCTGTATGTTATGCATTCGGAACGGTCTGGCTTGCAAAACTTTTAAGCCTCTCCTTCAAAGAAGGTCTTATGATGGGTGTTATCCCATACCTCGCAGGAGATGCAGCAAAAATTATCATTGCTGCAATCGTAGGACCAAAACTTTACGGTGCTACACAGAAGATAAGATAATTGAATTGTTCACTGAAAGAAACATCCAAACTAACCTCCATCGGTTTCTGTTTGGATGTTTCTCTTTTTATAGACAATAGTCGGTAACGAGCCTACGGATTTATTCCCACCGTTTTTGGGAATAGAAAACCCCAGAGTTGCCGCTCTGGGGTTTTCGCGCTTGTAGTCAAATCACATGAACTACTCACTTCTCTTTGCCTATCGGCATTATAGCATATTCACTTTAACAATACAATATACAAAATTATTAAATCCCTCTCATCGTCAGCTGAATCCTCTTCTTCTTCAGATCCACACTCATCACCTTCACATCCACAACATCTCCAACACTTACTGCTTCCAGCGGATGTTTGATATATCTGTCTGTAATCTGGGAAATGTGTACAAGTCCGTCCTGGTGAACTCCAATATCCACAAATACTCCGAAGTCAATTACATTTCTCACAGTACCTTTCAGCACCATACCTTCCTTCAGATCTTTCATCTCAAGGACATCTGTGCGAAGGATTGGCTTTGGCATCTCATCACGTGGGTCACGAGCCGGTTTCTCAAGTTCTTTGACGATATCACGAAGTGTGATCTCACCGATTCCAAGTTCTTCTGCCAGCTTCTTATAATCACCGATCGTAAGACCAAGTCCTGTCAGCTGATGTGCTGTGATAGCATCTGCTTCGTATCCTTGCTTCTTCAACAGCTTTTCTGCTGCAGCATAAGATTCCGGATGAACACCTGTAGCATCAAGTGGATTCTTACCTTCGGAAATACGCATAAAACCTGCGCACTGCTCGAACGCTTTCGGTCCAAGTTTCGGTACTTTAAGCAGTTCTTTTCTGTCTGTAAAACGACCGTTTTCTTCTCTGTAAGCCACAATATTTTTTGCGATTGCACTGCTGATTCCTGAGATGTAAGAAAGTAACGGTGCAGAAGCAGTATTTAAATCTACTCCAACTTTATTTACGCAATCCTCTACAACTCCGTTTAAAGACTCCCCAAGCTTCTTCTGGTTCATATCATGCTGATACTGACCGACACCAATTGATTTCGGGTCAATCTTTACAAGCTCTGCAAGCGGATCCTGCAGACGGCGTGCGATTGATGCCGCGCTTCTCTGTCCCACATCGAATTTTGGAAATTCTTCTGTTGCCAGCTTACTTGCAGAATAGACAGATGCTCCCGCCTCATTGACGATCACATACTGTACCTTCTCCGGAATCTCTTTCAGAAGCTCTACGATAAACTGTTCTGATTCACGGGAAGCAGTACCATTTCCAAGAGAGATCAGAGAAACGTGATACTTCGGAATAATCTTCTTAAGCAGATCCTTACTTGCCTGGATCTTCTTCTCTGTTGTCGGTGCAGTCGGATAAATAACGGTTGTTCCGATTACCTTTCCTGTCTCATCAACAACTGCCAGCTTACATCCCGTACGGAAAGCCGGATCCCAGCCAAGCACAACCTTGCCTGCAATCGGCGGCTGCATCAGGAGCTGATGAAGGTTCTTTCCAAACACTTCGATTGCCCCGTCTTCTGCCTTCTCTGTCAGTTCGTTTCTGACCTCACGCTCAATAGCCGGTCCGATCAGACGGTTGTAACTGTCTGCAATTGTCTCTTTCAATACCGGTGTTGTATAAGGATTCTCTGTACGGATCACCTTTCTCTCAAGATATCTTAAAATATCTTCTTCCGGTGCTTCCACCTTCACTGTCAGGAATTTCTCTTTCTCACCACGGTTCAATGCAAGAATTCGATGTCCTGCAAGCTTCGCAACGGCTTCTTCAAACTCATAATACATCTCGTAAACAGACTCTGCCTCCGGATCCTTCGCCTGAGAAGTAACCTTTCCTTTTCTCATTGTCGTCTCTCGGATCCAAGTTCTGTAAGCTGCCTCATCTGAAATGCTTTCTGCAATAATATCACATGCTCCGCTGATTGCATCCTTTGCACTTTCCACACCTTTTTCTTCGGAAATATACGCTTCCGCTGTCTTCTCAAGCGGCTCTTTTGTCTTCTGCAATGTGATCAGTGCAGCCAATGGCTCAAGTCCCTTTTCCTTCGCGATTGTCGCACGGGTACGTCGTTTCGGACGATACGGACGATACAGGTCTTCTACTGCCACAAGTGTTTCCGCTGCCAGAATCTGTTTCTTTAATTCTTCTGTCAGTTTTCCCTGCTCCTCGATACTTGAGATTACCTGTTCTTTCTTCTCTTCCAGATTTCTTAAATATACCAGACGTTCATACAGCTTTCTCAACTGTTCGTCATTCAGTTCTCCGGTTGCTTCTTTTCTATATCTTGAAATAAATGGAATCGTATTGCCTTCATCGATCAGCTGTACTGCCGCATCGATCTGCCAGCGTTTTACATCCAGTTCTTCTGTCAGTCTCTGATTAATATCCATTCTTTTTAGTCCTTTCCACTTTCATAGGCATTCTGTATCTGTTCGGTCAGCTCTTTTCCGCCGTTCGCATACCATTCTACCACAAAAGTATCAAAGTAATCCACTGGTTTCTCCCCACTGATAATCTGAAGAAACGCTTCATTCTCCAGTTCTTGTAATTCCTGCGGGATTTCGGCATTTACGTTTTCCAAAGGCAGTGTCTGTGCACTTCGTATTCCCGCTTTCTGCAGTTCCCCCACTGCCTCAATTCTTGATGCATAAGCTGCCCAGCCATTTGCCGTTGTCAACTGTCCATTCAAAAATGATTTACATGTATCATAATAAGATTTTTCTAGTCCACTCAATTCCGACACATCAAGCGTTTTGTCCAACGCTGCCTGAATATGTTCCGTTGTCCGATAAAGTGCATCCTCATAATCCACATTAATATTCAGCGGACGGGCCGTCGGATCTACATTAATGGAAAAATAGTCATTCACCTCTCTTGCTGAAGCATCATTTGCATATCTGGACTGATCAAAAATAGCACTCACATACTTTGCTACAATTTCCGGATGCTCATATCCTTTGCGTACCACCACATACATCCACTGGTCATACGATTCAAAAACTGATATCTTCTGTGTCTCATTCACTTGTTCTTTGTCTAAAAGATACGGTTTCCACTCTGCATTTGAATCGACACTATATGCCGCACTAAGCGGATTATTCGGAGCCCACCAACGTCCGTAGATTGCTCCGCAATGTCCGGTTTTTAACAGATTATCTATGTTTTCCGTCTTTCTCAACAAGAATCTCTGGTCGAGTATCCCATCCTCATATAGATTACGAAGCTTTGAAAGTGCTTCTTTTGTTTCCTGCGTTACTGACCCATAAACTACATCTCCACTTTCATCCAGAATCCAGTGACATGGCATTGCACCTGCATGTATAAACGCTGAATCCACTCCATAAGTCTGGTCCGCCCCGGCAATCACATCTGTACTACAGGCAAGACCAATCGTCTGACCGTCTCCTGCTGCATCTTGTTCTACAAATGCACGCACTATCTCCAACGCTTCTTCTACCGTTTCCGGTTCCTTCAATCCCAACTTCTCAATCCAGTCTTTCCTCAACCAGAGAAGTGGAGCTCCGTCATCGATCACCGTATTCGGAAATGCATACAACTTTCCATCAACTGTTGCAGATTGTAAGAGAGAATCTCCATAACTGTCATACATTTCTTTGATTGTATCTGTCGTACACTCTTCATAAGTTTCTGTGAGGTCTTCAATCATACCTGCTTCGATCAGGCGGAGCAGGTTATCTCTTCCTTTCACGACAAGCACATCCGGAATATCTCGATCTTCAATCGCTACATTGACTGCCTCTTCATACGTATTGCCATCCTGCAATTCAAAGACATCTGCATTTTGAATATTAAGCACTTTCTTCAGATATCTCGTATACGCATTGTTTTCGTACGTATTTCCCACCGGGAGATTCGAATTATTTGCTCCTGCAATCTTGCCAAGTGTATACGTGACTGTCTCAGGATATTTTCCAAGCGGCGTATGCATTGCTTCATACATCAGTTTTCTTTTCCCTTCAGCTGCTTCGCCTGCACCAGACTCACTTTGAGATGCATCTGACTGTTCCATCTGTCTTTGACTTTCTTTTGATTCAAAACAAGTTCCGCACCAAAGTATCATCAATAAAATTAATACAAGCTGGGCTGAAAGAATTCGCTTTTTCCTATCGTTTTTCATAGCACCTTTGCCTCCGTCTTCTTCGGAATCCGGATAAAGACACGCGTTCCTTTTCCAGGAGTACTTTCTATCTTCATCTCACCTTTCTCTCCGTAAAGAACATGGATTCTGTCACAGACATTTCGCACGCCATAACCGGACGACTGATAGGTCAGGATCTGATCTGCCTTTTCCTGCGTCATTCCTGCTCCGTTGTCCCTGATTTCAAAGAAAATATGCTCATCTTCTTCACGAATCGTCAGCCACAATGTTGGATCCTCATTATCTGACACATCGATTCCGTGATCGATTGCATTTTCTGCCAGCGGCTGCAGGATCAGCTTCGGTATCATATAATCATTAAGACCATCCGAAATCTGTTCGACCACACGGAACTCGTTATCATGCATAACCAACTGGATCTTGAGGTATGCACGGATATTATCAATTTCTTTTGCCACCGTAGTCATTGTTTCACCACGATTCAGGCTTGTTCTATAATAAGTAGACAGTGCCAATGTCACATAACTGATTTCATCCTCCCCCGCTTCAATTGCTTTCCAGTTGATGATAGAAAGTGAATTGTAAAGGAAATGTGGATTGATCTGTGCCTGCAGCGCTCTCATCTCACTATTCTGAAGCTGGATCTTACTCTCATATACTTCTGAGATCAAATGGTTCATCTGATCCATCATGCGCTGGAACGACCGAATCAACACACCAACCTCATCCTTGGACTTACTCTGCACCGTAACCTTGCGAAGTCCCATATTGATCTGGTTCATATTCTCTGTCAATAATTCCAACTGTGACACCATACGGATGGAGAAAACATACCCTAAAAGACTCAAAAGGAGAACACTGATTAAAATTAGCGGAATATTTTTAAGCAAAAGCTTATGGATTGCATTTTCACTTACCGCCTTCGGACGATAGATATAGAAATTCCATCCGGTATCTTTCATTGTTCTCTGTGAAATATAATACTTATCACTGATATCCTTAAGATTCTCAATATTCTTTGGACGATATTTTTTATCCATAGAACAATCCGCATAAACAACATTTCCATTATCGTCCATAATCATGCCACCTGTATTATCTGTAATCTGACTCATGAATGGACTAAGAACTTTTTCATAATCCAGGCGCATCTCCAATACTGCTTTGATCGTATCATTATCGTAGAATTTTCGACTGGCAATGATTGATTTATTTCCCCCACGAGTAATGCTCCACTGCATCAGCGTTCCTTCATTCAGCCTGGAATACCACTGTTGATTCTCCGCTTCTGACATTGGAAGAAGTGTATCTCCATGTGGCACTTCTATATTGTCAGAATACAGCGTAATACTCCGAATCTCTTTGTGATAGATGGTTGGCATCTGAAGCAACGGATCTGCTACTTTCACATATTTCAAATATTTCTCATAATCTGATTCCATTTCCGTATCGAAAATATTCCTGAGACTTTGTGAATAGGATAAATAATCGACCAGATTTTCATAAATCTGTGACTGGTTCTCAATTGAGTTCACCGACTGCTCCAGTATTTTTTCCAGGTTATACTGTTCCTTTTCTCTCAGCTGATTCGTCATGCCATATTGCATAGAAAAAGCCAGGAATACAACCGGCACCAATCCTGCAATCAACATCAAAACTGACAGTTTCTTACGGAATTTCAGATTTTCAAATCGATGGAGCAGCTTCCGTATTTGTTTTTTCATCCGCCTCTGTTCCTTTCCTGCATGCTTCCGGTGTGTCTCCGAAAAATTCCCGGAAACTTCTGCAGAAGTATGAGTTATTGGAAAATCCTACTTCTTTTGCAATTCCGGAGATCTTCATATTCGTTGTCTCAAGAAGTTCTTTCGCTTTTTCCATCCGCACTTCACGGATAAAGCGGTTCAGTGTCACTCCCGTTTCTTCTTTGAACACAGCACTCAAATATCCGGGAGAAAGAAATACCATTGCTGAAAGCGTCTCTGCTCCAAGATTCCTCTCCTGGTAGTGATGATAAATGTAACTTTTTACTTTCGTAATCTCTGAACGGAATCCGTCTTCCTGTTCCTGTATACAGTGTTCATATTCCTGAAGTGCTTCGTCTACTATAGCGATCACATCCTTCAGGTTTTTGCAACGATATAACCGATCCACTCTCTTCGAAAGCATTTTCTCATCCATTTCATCCATCTGATCAAGCAATTCTTTTAAAATTCCGGAAAATACAAACTTTACATACATATCTGAAAACTGCTTATTGGCACGGTATTTATCTTCCAATTTCTGAAAATCCTGACGGAGATGGGGCAGATCTTTATATTGAATATCATTCGTGATCTGTTCCATGATTTCAGAATCTTCTGCCGGGTCTGCTTTCTTCTCTTCCTGCTTTTCTCCGTGAAAAAATAAATGCTGATGTGGCTGGTAGAACTGCTCTTCCAGCATTCCTTCCAGGGCCTTAAACTCCTCTGCCAGATTCTTTCTATCCTCAATTTCTTTACTGACCGCAAAATAACATTCACTGTCAAACTGATGCGCAAAGAACCGATACATTTTCTCTACAACCACATGATAGTCTGTATACTTCTCCGGGAACAGAAAGATGGACTCATTTGAATTCAGATTCACATAATAAAATTCTCTCTGCACCTCTTCCTTCAGACTTGTCAGAAAATGTTCCTCCTCCGTCTCAAAAAAACCATTGGATGCACTGACAAGAACCATGCGCGAAAACTGTGAAACATCGTCTTCTGTTTCATCCGTTAATTTCTCAAGTTGAACAAAATCCTCTTCTTTTCCCGAATATAGATATCTCAGGAAGAAGTATTTCTTCAGATAATCTTCTTTTCTGTTCTGCTGCTTTTGCTTCTCTTCCTTAGATGAGATATTTTCCATCACTCGTTGAAAGGTCTTATGAAATTCGTTCGGATCGACCGGCTTTAGGACATAATCCACGACCCCATATCGCAGAGCCTCTCTCGCATAGGAAAAATCATTATATCCGCTGAAAATCACGATTTCCATCTCCGGATGATCTTCTCTTACTGCTTTTGTCAGTTCCAGTCCGTTCATGTAAGGCATCTTTACATCCGAAAATAAAATATCTACATGATTCGAAGCCAGTATACCAAGTGCATCCTTTCCATTCGCCGCTTCTAAAATCTGGAAGTCTCCTTCTCTTTTCAGCAGAAAACGGATTCCCCTTCTCTCCAGTTTTTCATCATCTACGATCAGTATTGTAATCATTCCCCCGCGCCTCCCACACGCTCATTTTACATTTTCACTATTCCTTTTATAACGTCCGAAAACAGCAGGGAATGATCACTCACTCTCTGCTGTCTTTTTTAAGTTTTTATAATTCTATTTTAATTCATCTCTCAGCCATTGTCTATACTAGCCTTTGTTACTGTTCACACGATGTGCGACCAGCAACGCATCTCGCCATTTTAAATCGCCTTTGGCGATGGGGCGAGATGCATTCAAGTCAAAACACGCATCCTCCGTGTCAATCAGCGGAGTGATTGACACGGGAGTGAACAGTAACTAGCCTTTAACTGCTCCTGCTACAACACCTTCGATAATATATCTCTGGCAGAACAGGTAGAAGATGATGATCGGCACGATTGCAAGAACCAAAGTTCCCATCATTGCTCCCATATCTACGGAACCATATCCACCTTTCAGATACTGGACTGCCATCGGCACTGTCTTATATTTTCTCTGATCCAATACAAGTGATGGAAGCAGATAGTCGTTCCAGATCCACATTGCCTGAAGAATTGTAACAGTTACACAAGTCGGCTTTGCAATCGGAAGTACAACTTTGAAGAATGTCTGGATTGGTGTACATCCATCGATCATCGCAGCTTCTTCAATCTCCAGTGGAATGGATTTCATGAATCCGGTGAACATAAAGACGGAAAGTCCTGCACCAAATCCAAGATAGATCACAATCAGTCCCCATGGATTTCCCATATGAAGCATATTTGCAATCTTAGATAATGTAAACATTTCCATCTGGAATGGTACGATCATTGCAAACAGACAAAGCATATATAAGACTTTTGTGAACTTTGTCTTCACACGACAGATATACCATGCACACATGGAGCAACATAAGATGATTACTGCTACAGATAAAATTGTGATAAACAAACTCCATCCAAATGCCTGGATCAATCCTGTCTGTTTAATACCACGGATATAGTTCTCTAATCCGACATACATCTTTCCGGTCGGTATCTCGAACGGTGCTTTACTGATATAAGCTTTTTTCTTAAAGGAGTTGATAAATACCAGTATGATCGGATACACATACAGCAGACTGAGCACTGCAAAAATGATTGTTAATAATGTACCATGTTTTACTTTTTTGTTCATTACTGCTGCACCTCCTTTGATGTTGTCAGTTTATTCTGAATTAATGCGATGACTCCTACAATAATGAAGAAGATAACTGCTTTTGCCTGTCCTACACCTTCCCAACCGGTTCTTCCATAGAATGTATTATAAATGTTCAGGGCAAGCATTTCTGACATCTTGTCCGGTCCACCGTTTGTCAATGCAAGGTTCTGGTCGAAAAGTTTGAATCCGTTTGTAAGTGTCAGGAAAGTACAGATTGTGATGGATGGCATAACCATCGGAATTGTAACATATCTTAAAAGCTGTACTTTATTTGCTCCGTCAATCTCCGCTGCCTCGATCAGCTCTCCAGGAATATTCTGAATACCTGAGATGTAGATGATCATCATGTATCCAATCTGCTGCCAGAGCATCAGGATAACTAATCCCCAGAAACCATATTTTGAAGAATATGTAAGTGTTTTCTGAAAATGTGCCAGAATACCGTTTAATAACAGCTGCCATACATATCCAAGTACGATACCGCCGATCAGGTTTGGCATAAAGAATACAGTACGGAAAATATTAGTTCCTTTAATACTCTTTGTCAAAAGCATTGCTACTGCAAATGCGAAAATGTTGATCAGTAATACTGTTACGATCGTAAATAATGCAGTAAACCAGAGAGAGTGAAGGAAATCCCCATCTCCCAGTATCTTTGCATAGTTGCCAAGTCCAATAAATCTGGCATCTGTTACCGTTGTAAACTTGCAGAACGAAAGGTATACACCTAACACGAATGGTGCAAGGAAACCTATCGTGAATGCAATCAGCGTCGGCAATACAAATACCGGAAAATATCTTTTTATAGCTTTTTGCATGTTCTTCTCCTCCTGTCTCTCTTTCTGTAAAAAGGTCTGTCTCTTTTTACACTTCTAATAACACACTTTCAGCCTGCCTTCGGTATTCTCGTTGGCAGGCTGCATGATATTTTCACTATTTCACAGCCTTTTTATCTGCCGGTCCTGTGAAAAAGTCTTTTTTATTCATTTGCTGCTGCGTATTCTTCAGCCCATCCATCAACGAATGCTGTCTGTACGCTATCCCATGTGCCTGTGCCCTGTGCATAGTTCAGAAGAGCACCACCAAGATTGTTCTTCCAGTTCTCAGATGGCATTGTTGTAAAGTTCCAGCTTACTGGTGTCTTTCCAGCCTCTGTGTACTCGGCATTTGCTTTTACAAGCGGGTTGTCCGGAAGGTAATCTGCGAATGTTGTAAACGGTGTTACGAATCCCATCTGATTTGCCAGCATGTCACGACCTTCGTCACTCTCAACTACCCATTTCATGAAATCAAGTGTTGCCTGAATATCTTCTTCAGAAGCGTTTTTATTTACACACCAGTAGTTCTCTGATCCTGTACAAAGTCCCTGATTCTCTTCTCCGTCAACTCCGATGTAGATTGGAAGCATTCCCATATCTTCTTCTGCTACTTCGTTATCTTTGATATCATTGTAAGCCCATGTACCATTCTGATAGAATACTGCTTCACCAAGTGAGAATTCGCTTGCTGCGTCATCTCCTGTCTTAGAAGAGATCATAGATGGCTCACATGTAGAGTTGTTCAGATACAGATCCCAGATCTGTTTGTAGTTGTCAAGGTATGTTCCCTTGATAGCATCTGTACTATCAATTCCGTCTGCCTTGTACTCATAGTAGATTGGCAGGTTTGCAAGGTGAGTCTTGAATCTCCAGTCAGAAGAAGAATCCATTCCTGCTGAAGTGAAAGCTCCTTCTACTCCAAGATCATCTTTATGTGCCTGAATCTCTTCTGCAGCTGTCTTAAGTGCCTGGAAGTTATTCAGCTCATCGATGGATTTGATGCTTGCATCCGGCAGTTCGAAGTATTTGTTCAGAAGTGCTTTGTTGTAGATCAGACCATAAGTCTCAATAACATAAGCGATTCCGTCTACTGCATCACCATCTTTTAATACATAGTCATCAGACTCAACATCTTTGTAAACGTCACTTTTTGAAAGGTCATAGCAATAATCCTTCCATGTAGCAAGTCCAACCGGTCCGTTTACCTGGAACAATGTTGGGGCCTCGTCTTTTGCCATCTCTGATTTCAGCTGTGACTCGTATGTTCCTGATGCAGCTGTCTGTACATCAACCTTAACACCAGTTTCATCTGTGTACTCTTTAGCAAGTTCTACCCACTGATCAGCCTGCTCTGGTTTGAAGTTCAGATAATAAACTTTTCCGGATGACTTATCTCCTTTTGCTGTTTCATCTCCGCCTGATGTGCTTCCACATCCTGCAAGCATTCCGCCTGCCATTGAAGCTGCAAGTACAAGTGCAAGAATCTTTTTCTTCTTCATAATTGAATCCTCCTTTTATGATTACTTGTCTTTGTTTTTCTTGATGATGTTATTATAAGAAAAAGTTCCAAAATAAGATATAATAAAATTCCAAGAAACATAACACTATTTCAAGATTATTGTAATTTTTGAAAATTTTGTGTATGATACAAGAGTTCATAAAGAGTCAAATTAGAAAGGATGTGTCTGTTTTTATGCTATCAGACACAACAGGATAGAAAAAGATGGATCGTACGATCAACTATCAGATAACAGAAGAAGCGGACGGCCTGCGTATCGAGCAGTTCCTGCGTCACCAGGGCTACTCCTACCAGAACATCACTCAGTTAAAAAAGATGCCGGAAAGTATTTTAAAAAACGGAGTCTGGGAATATATGCGTTCACTACTTGCTACTGGAGATATTCTCACAGTACATATTCAGGAAAATGAAAGTTCACCGAATATTCCTCCTGTCGAACTGCCGCTTAGCATTATATATGAAGACGAAGATATCCTTGTTGTCAACAAACCTGCCGGAATGCCGATCCATCCATCACTGAATAATTATGAGAATTCTCTGGCAAATGGACTAATGTGGTATTATACAGAGCAAGGAAAGCCTTTTATCTTCCGCTGCACGAACCGCCTGGACCGTGATACTTCTGGACTAACCGTCATTGCCAAGCACCTGATCAGTTCCAGCATCCTATCTTCCATGGGCGCACGACACGAGATCAAGCGTGAATATCTCGCGATCGTCCGTGGCAGTGTAACACCTCCATCCGGCACGATTGATGCACCACTTGCCCGCACCGGCAGTTCCATGATTGAGCGAAAAGTAGACTTCAAGCATGGAGAGCGTGCAGTCACACATTATAAAGTTGTAGAAGAAAAAAACGGGCACAGCCTTGTCTCTCTTATCTTAGAGACCGGCCGTACCCATCAGATCCGTGTCCATATGGCGAGCCTGGGACACCCTCTGCTGGGAGACCAGGTCTATGGACCGGCCAGGTGCCCGTATAAGCTCCAGGGCCAGACCCTTCATGCCGGGATCCTGGGCTTCATCCATCCCACGACAGGAGCGTATATGGAATTTACGGCCCCGCTTCCGGAATATTTTAAACACCTTCTGGAGGTCCTTCCAGGAGCGTAAGTAAGGACAGGGCACAGCAGGAACCGGCTGTTTTTCGGACAAGGAGCGGACGGCTCTATGGAGGATGCCTGCCTGGAAATGCGGGAAACAAATACTTGACAAATCCCCAGCAAGTGCTATACTAGTGCATAAGTTCAAACAGCAACACGAAGACAGGAAGAGTAAGCTTTAGGAAATGTCCAGAGAGGAGCGCCTTGTGCTGAAAGCGCTTTACAGGACCTTTGGCTGAAGACCGCCCTGGAGTGTCCCTTAATCGGGAACGGTGATTCCGTTATCATCAGAAATAAGAGGTATGGGCCTTATATACGGCTCGTGCTAGCAGGGTGGAACCGCGGGTAGACTCGTCCCTTGCCATAGACAAAACGTCTGTGGCAGGGGATTTTTTATGTTATAAGCAAGTATGCCCTATGACATAAAAAGCAGGTGCCTGTTTTCCATATATTGAAAAGGAGAGATACAATGAAAGTTACACTGAAGGACGGCTCTGTAAAAGAGTACGCACAGCCCATGGCTGTCATTGACATTGCAAAAGATATCAGCGAAGGCCTGGCAAGAATGGCCTGTGTGGCAGAGATCAACGGGGAAGAGGCAGATCTGAGGACTGTGGTGGATTCTGACTGCCAGTTAAATATCCTGACTGCCAAGGACGCCGAGGGCCTGGCAGCCCTCCGTCATACAGCCAGTCACGTGATGGCCCAGGCCATTAAGCGTTTATGGCCCGATACGAAGCTGGCTATCGGTCCGTCCATTGCCGATGGCTTCTATTATGATGTGGATCCGGTGAATCCCATTACTGCCGATGACCTGGAAAAGATCGAGGCTGAAATGAAGAAGATCATCAAGGAGGCCCTGCCGCTGGAGCGCTTCGAGCTCCCCAGAGCCGAGGCCATCGCCCTTATGGAGGAGCGCGGCGAGAAGTACAAGGTCGAGCACATCGGCGACCTTGACGACGACGCCCGCATCACCTTCTACCAGCAGGGCGACTATATCGACATGTGCGTCGGTCCCCACATCTGCTACACCAAGGCGCTGAAGGCCTTTAAGCTCACCGGCGTCTCGGGCGCTTACTGGAAGGGCGACAAGGACAACAAGATGCTCACCCGCATCAACGGCGTCGCCTTTGCCACCAAGGAAGAGCTCGACGAGCACATGCACATGCTGGAGGAGGCCAAGAAGCGCGACCACCGCAAGATCGGCCGCGAGATGGACCTCTTTATGATGCGCGACGAGGCTCCCGGTTTTCCGTTCTTCCTGCCCAACGGCATGATCCTTAAAAACACGTTGCTGGACTACTGGCGCGAGATCCACCACAAGGCCGGCTACGTGGAGATCTCCACGCCGCTCATCATGAACAAGCAGCTGTGGAAGACCTCGGGTCACTGGGACCACTACAAGGACAACATGTACTCCACCGTCATCGACGACGAAGAGTACTGCATTAAGCCCATGAACTGCCCGGGCGGCGTGCTGGTGTACGCCTCCAAGCCGCACTCCTATCGCGAGCTGCCCATTCGCGCCGGCGAGATTGGCCTGGTGCACCGCCACGAGCTGCGCGGCGCCCTGCACGGTCTGTTCCGCGTGCGCTGCTTTAACCAGGACGACGCCCACCTGTTTGTGCGTCCCGACCAGCTGACCGACGAGATCGTGGGCGTGGTCAACCTCATCGACTCCGTGTACCAAAAGTTTGGCTTTAAGTATCACGTTGAGCTTTCCACACGCCCCGAGGACTCCATGGGCTCCGACGAGGACTGGGAGCGCGCCGAGGGCCTGCGCACCGCTCTGGAGCAGTTGCACATGGACTACGAGGTCAACGAGGGCGACGGCGCCTTCTACGGCCCCAAGATCGACTTCCACCTGGAGGACTCGCTCGGCCGTACCTGGCAGTGCGGCACCGTCCAGCTTGACTTCCAGATGCCGCTCAACTTTGACCTGGAGTATGTGGACGCCGACGGCACCAAGAAGCGCCCCATCATGCTGCATCGCGTGTGCTTTGGCTCCATCGAGCGCTTCATCGGTATTCTGATTGAGCACTTTGCGGGCAAGTTCCCCACTTGGCTGGCTCCCGTGCAGGTCAAGGCGCTTCCCGTCTCCGAGAAGAGCCGCGACTACGCCCACGAGGTGTGCGCCAAGCTGGAGGAGGCCGGCATTCGCGTGGTCTGCGACGACCGCGACGAGAAGATCGGCTACAAGATCCGCGAGGCCCGCAGCATCGACCGCGTGCCCTACATGCTCATTCTGGGTGAGAAGGAGGTCGAGGCCGGCAACATCTCCGTCCGCGATCGCTCCAACGAGACCGTTCAGATGAGCGTTGACGAGTTTGTTGCCAAGGTGACCGAGGAGATCAAGACCCGCGCCTAAGGCAAGCTTCACAACAATTAACAAAGGCGACCGTCCACATAGGTCGGTCGCCTTTTTTCATGCCCAAATTAGAAAAGCCGCTGGTTGAGCGGCTTTTTTTGTTGCACAAAAAGGTACAGGTTTTTATAGAGGGGTATGGAGATGTACCTACTAGCAGTACATTTTGTGTAATCTGGGCAAACGCTGATTAATTGCTCGTATAATGTCGTCTGTCGAAAGATACAAAAACCTGTACTTTTGCGACTGCGCCTAGCTGCGAGCGAGAAGCCTGTTCTAAACGCCCCTGCATTTGCGTGCATCGCAAAGCAAAAAGAGGGGGCGAGAACATGGAGCAGACGGTACGGCGCCAAGAGCAGCTGCCGGGCGCTTTTAACGGCGCCACCACCAGCAGCCAGCACGGCCGCGTTCGCTGGTATCTGGTTCACACCCCCCATGGAAAAGAGCGCGAGATCTGCGAAAAGGTCCGCCGTATTATCCCGCACGAGCTGATGCAGGACGCTTTTGTGATGCAAAAGGAGTTCTGGTTTAAGCGGGATGGTGCCTGGTCGCTCCAAACCAAACCCATGTACAAGGAATATTTCTTCGTCGCCACGCACGATGCCGCTGCGCTCGATAGGGCCCTGGCCCAGTTGAGCTTTGGCTGCCGCATCGCCGGCAGTAGGGAGCGGGCGTACATGCCCATGCCGGACGATGCGCAGGACTGGTACCGCAGCGTGCTCGACGACGACGGCGTGGTGCGCAACAGCGTCGCCCGCATAGAAGACGGCGTGTTGCACATAGAGCAGGGTCCCTTGGTGGGGCAAGAGGCCCGTGTAAAGAAGATCGACCGTCATAAACGCTGGTGCCTGGTAGACGTGGGCGAGGGTGACTCCACATTTAGGGAGCTGCTTCCGTTAGACGTGCCCAGCAAAACGTAAGGGAGACGTTGCGCCGGCAAATTACTTGATTTTGGATTCATAGATGGGGGGGGGGTTCCTGGGGACAGGAACGTGAGTTTTATTGTGGCTGCTAAAGAAGTAACAGAGAGTTGTGTATCTGTGGGGGATGCACTGGCTATTAAAGAGATTAAACCGAGCGGTACGCTTGGCTACCGCTTTATTAAGAGGCTGTTTGACCTAGTGTTTAGTCTTTTGATGAGTGTACTGCTGCTTATCCCTATCGCTATTGTCTGCGCACTCATTAGCCTTGAATCGCCCGGCAGCCCCATGTATACGCAAGAGCGCGTCGGCAAGGGCGGAAGGACTATCAAGATTTTTAAGCTTCGTAGCATGGTCGCCGATGCGGGTGATGTGCAGAAGTATTTGAGTCCTGAGCAGCTACATCAGTGGGAAGTCGAACGCAAGGTCGACGATGATCCCCGCATTACCAAGATTGGTCAGTTCATTCGTAAATGCTCTATCGATGAGATGCCTCAGTTTCTGAACGTGCTTAACGGCGATCTTTCCGTTATTGGACCGCGTCCCATTACAAGGGATGAGCTTGAACAGCATTTTTCTGACGAGGAAAAGGCTGAGTTGCTTTCCGTCCAGCCTGGCATTACAGGCCTTTGGCAGGCGACTGACCGAAACGAGGCAACCTTCGACAGTGGCCTGCGACAGAAGATTGAGCTTCGCTATGTGCGTAATCGTTGCTTCTGCATGGACTGGAAATGTTTCACCGGCACTTTTGGTGCCATGTTCGGCAAGAAGAGGACGGGGCGTTAGATGGCTAATCCAATTCGTGTCGCACAGATAGTCGGAAAAATGAATGGCGGCGGCGTTGAGGCCGTCGTCATGAATTACTACCGTCATATTGATCGTAGCAAAGTGCAGTTTGATTTCCTTATCGATTCCGATTCGTCGCTTGTCCCTCGCGAGGAGATTGAATCACTCGGTGGCAGAGTTTTCGAGATTCCGCCCTACCAGCACGTAATTGAATATCAGCGAGAGCTTCAGCGCCTCTTTAGGGAAGAGGGCTGGAAGATCGTACACAGTCACATCAATGCGCTTTCGGTTTTTCCACTGCGCGCTGCGAAGAAGGCGGGTGTCCCCGTGCGTATCGCCCATAGCCACTCTACGAGCGGTAAGGGTGAGTATGCCAAGAATGTTCTTAAGGCAGTGCTGAAAACGCAATCTAACCGGTATCCGACGCATCGATTTGCATGTAGCCGGTTTGCCGGTGAGTGGCTTTTCGGCAAAGATGCTAACTTCGAGGTTGTATACAACGCTATTGATTTGAACAGCTTCCGCTTCAATGCAGAGGCTCGCGAACAAGCACGAACCGACCTGGGCCTTGTTGGCGGTCAGTTTGTAATTGGGCATGTTGGTCGGTTTATGGCGCAGAAGAATCATCCGTTCTTGATTGATGTTTTCGCCGAAGTCGCAAAACGCCGCGACGACGCCGTCCTGTTGCTTGTCGGCTCCGGTGAAGACAAGGACTCCATAAAGGCATTGGTGGATGAACACGGCCTTTCAGACTGCGTTAAATTCTTGGGACAGAGAAACGATGTAAATCGACTATACCAGGCATTTGATGTGTTCGTTCTTCCAAGCCTTTATGAAGGTCTGGGCCTCGTTGGTGTCGAGGCTCAGGTGTCTGGTTTGCCATGTCTGCTAAGTGATGTTATTCCGCGTGAGGTGGATGTAACAGGGGAGTGTACGTTTCTGCCCATTGATACTCCTGTCGAATGGGCTGATGCGATTTGCTCTCTTTCAAAAAAGTCTTATGAGGGACGTAAATCCACTTATCTTGATTTATTTGCAAATTACAACATTGATCAACAGGCTGATTGGCTTTCAAGGCGATATTTGCAGCTAGCAAACGGAGACATAATTTGATGGATAAAAGAGTCAAAAACGTCATTATTGTTGATGACACTGCTGATAATTTTGGTGGAACTGCCCAAATCGCCTATATCACTGCCGTGGTTCTTCGTGACTGCGGATATAACGTTGTTTACTTTGCTGGTTGCGGGCCAATACATAGCCGCCTTAACGGTTTTAGGGTTGTTGTCGCAAATGAAAGGCCGTTTCTCGAATCGGCTAATAAGGTTTCCGGTGCCATTAACGGACTGCACAGCGGTAAAACTTATAAGAAGTTTTGCTCTCTATTAAACGAATTTAATCCTGATGACACTGTCGTGCATGTTCATTCATGGACTCATGCGCTTTCATCTTCAATTTTTGATGCTATTGCCGATTTAGGCTTTAACGTGCTCGTTACGCTCCATGAATATTTTCTTGTATGCCCTAATGGTGGGTTTTATGATTTTAAGAAGCATGAAATCTGCCATTTGAAACCATGTTCCGCAAAGTGCATCCAATGCAATTGTGATAAGAGAAGCTATGGACAGAAGCTGTATCGAGTAGCTCGCATTGCTCTTCAAAATCGCTCAATCAGGCGTGCTCATCCAAAGTTCTGTTACCTTTCGGATTTTACCTACGATATTATGCGCGGGAGTGAATTTGATGATGGCATGCCATGCATTCTTCCCAATCCTATTTCTGTTGAAGGAGAGTTTTCGCCTGGTATACCGTCTGAAAAGAGCGGTTACTTGTTTGTGGGTCGCTTCGATAAGGAGAAGAACCCCGAGTTGTTTTGCAGGGCTCTCACATCGTTGGGCTTGCCAGGAACGTTATGCGGATCTGGTCCTGAGTTCGAGAGGCTAAGAGACGCTTATCCAAATCTAAATTTTTTGGGTTGGTGTGATAAGGATATTCTCGCTGAACAGTTCAAAACAACTAAAGCCTTGGTGATGACTTCATCTTGGTATGAAGCTTCGCCTTTGGTGTGCCTTGAAGCCATGCTCACCTCTGGTATTCCATCAATCGTTCCGGATACCTGTGGAGCTATTGCATATATCAAGGATGGTGAAAATGGTCTCCTATTTAAAAATGGCGATGTTTCCTCTCTTTGCGAGGCGATTTCCAAGCTAGAAGACAGCAGATATTACGAAATGCTTTGTGAATCAACCAGCCTCTCGGTGCCTTCTCTCCAAGAAGACCGAAGCTATGAGACTTACGCAAAGAGGGTTATCAATCTTTACGAGGGGTTATATGTTTAAGAGGGTTATATATATTGTTAAGTCGGACTTGGCGTTCTATCCCCCTTGCATGTCACAAATAAGAATGATTAAAGATTTGGGCGTGCAGATTGAAGTCTGGTTTGGTTCCAGTAAGGATACGGCTAAGGAAATTCTAAAAGGCGAGGGCATTCCTTTTACGGAGCTCGTTGATCCGCATCTGAGCGTTGGCGGAAAACTGGATACATTGAATAACTGGACTCATTTCCGCAAAGCCGTTCTCGCTCGCCTAAAAAAAGAGCCAATGGATTATCTTGTCTGGTTTGGAACTGCTGAATCTGCGCTTCCGCTTTACGGGGCACTTTCCGGTATTCCCTATGTGGCCACGGCGTTAGAGCTGTGTGATGATCAGCCGACAAAAGAACGTTTATTTGCGGCGGTTTGTCGCAATGCTCTTGCAGTTACGTGCTGCGAGTTAAATCGTGCCTACTATATGAAAATTAAGTGGGGGCTGAACTCGCTCCCCTCAGTTTTCCCGAATAAGCCATATGGACTCAAAGCGGGTGTAATCCCCTCTGTTTCAACTAACGAAACAAAGCTGATCTTAGATGAGCTTGACGGAAGAAAGATCCTTCTTTACCAGGGGCTATTCCAACGTCCTGAATATGTTGCGCCCATCGCTGAGGCTCTTCGTATGATGGAGTCTGATTACGCTTTCGTTCTTATGGGAAAAGATCGCTACGGTACGACTGAACGAATGAAGGAGATTTACCCGGATACTTTTGTGTATGGTTTTGTTCCAGCGCCAAAGCATTTGGAAATTACTGCAAGGTCGCGAATTGGCGTCGTGCTTTATGATGACACATCGCTTAATAAGGCCTTTTGCGCGCCTAATAAAATATATGAGTATGCAGCATTTGGTCTCCCCACGCTTGCTAATCGTTTACCTGGTTTGGTTTCAACTGTCGAGGCTAGCGGTAGCGGTATGTGCGTTGACTTTCAGCCCGAATCAATAGCCGATGCTATTAAGCAAATCGATCATAAATATAGTCAATTTAGATCTTGTGCATATGATTTCTTTAATGGAACAGATAATCTTGCTGTTATGAAATCGCTGCTGCAGGGTCTTGGTGCATTTGACAAGGCGGACGATTAATGGAGCTTTGGCGAGTTGCCCTTGACTGGATGCTGATCCTGCTTTCTTCATTTTATTTGTGCGTAATTTATAATCGCTTAATTATGAAGCCGCAGGTTTCTATTGCAAACTATGTATATTTAATTTTATGGGCGTTCTGTTGTCTACCTATTTTGCTCGATTATGCAATTGGTAGGCCAAGTTATCAGACAGTTTACTGGTATAAACCTTTTATATCCCCAATGGCCAATGACTATGTGTCGGCCATTTATGACCTCTTGCTTATATCGGCCTGCACTTCATTGTTTTTCTACTCAAATTACTATCAAAAAAAGAAAATTAAAGTTCAAAAAAAATGGGGAGGGGCGATATTTGACAATAAAGTTGTAATGTGTTTGTTTATTATCTCTCCATATTTATATATTTTGCTAACCGGCAATGTCAGCTCTTATCTAACTTATGGTGACTCGGTTTCTCGTGGAGTTGCGTCTAGCGGCGTGAGTATGATCGTTGCGGAACTACTTCTGCTAAGTGTAATTTCTTTTTGCTCCCTGTTCTTTCGTCAGGACAGGTTGGGGACGGTTGCCAATTTAGTTCTTATTGTCTGTTACTCGATTGTTACTGGTTGGATTTCTGGCAAACGATTCATGCTTGCGATATTAATCGTCCTGTATTTGTTTTTCTATCTAAGAAGAAATCCTGCTCTTGAACAGAGAAAAAAGTTGAGGGTCTTCTTTCCGCTCGTGCTTTGCGCGCTCCTTTTTTTCTCATCCTTTTATCTAATTGTTGTTCGACCGTTGCGGGATACGGGTTTCAATAGCGTCTATGAGATGCTCCGCGTTGATTTTGGCAGAGATGATGTTACAAAATATGTAATCTATCATGAGTTCTTTTTAGGCGATCATATACTCGATTATTTCGGTCAGTCGTTTCTCTCGACACTATTTATTTGGGTCCCTAGATCAATTTGGCCTAGCAAACCATATCAGGATTACCAATACCTAACGTCTTCTATTCTAGGATTGCCAATATCCGAGCTTCCGGCTGGCACAACGCCATGCTGGTTCGAGATGTGCATCATTAACTTCTCATATTTTGGCCTTCTCTTGAGCTGTGTGCTGATCGTTGCTCTTTGCCATCTTACGGACTGTGTTAAAAGCGCTTCGACAGAAGCGATGCTATTCGTTGTCATTCTTGCCTTGCTCACGCAGAGCATTGATGTATATCTCGTTTTTGTTTTCCTCATTGTCCTCCAAAAAGTAATTAGTTTCGTTATGCCGACAAACAACACGCGTCTTAGGAGTGGGTATGGACATAAAGACTGCAGTACTGCCTGCATACAATAAAATTCGAAGATTGTCGTTTGCTGTTAAATCGAATCGCTTGCTTGCTTGCGAAGACTTTAGGTCTTTAGACACCTTGTACAGAGACTCTCTTCTTATTGCTCATTCTTTCGAGAAGGCTTTTTGTATCGAGGGCTGCCGCAATGATTTTGGAACACAAAAGGCCGACCGTCTCCTTGATTATTTAACACTTGCAGCAAAAGATCCTTCTTTTAATAATCATTCGTATGCTTTTGTTGAATCTATGGCGGCACTTGAGAATTGGCTTTCTCGTAGAGCCCGACTTGGACTTGATTGCTCTAAATGGCAGCATGGTTTTGAATTGCTGGCTGAGCAGACTTCATATGAAGTTGGCCGAACTGACTTGAGTGATAGGTCTGGAATTGTTTCTGATTCTTTTGCTTCTGTCTCTGATTGCGATAAGAATGCGATCAATTTTATTAACGGGAGACATAGTGTTCGGTCATTTGATTCAACCCCTGTTCCTCAGGAAACGCTGACGCAAGTTGTTGAGCTTGCGCAGAGCGCGCCTTCGGCGTGCAACCGCCAACCAAGCCGCGTGTATTTTTCCGGACCAAAATCTGCGCAGGTTGTCTCTGCTGCCGTGCGTGGCAATAAAGGGTTTGAGCAATCAATTTTCCAATGGGCCGTTATTACTGCTGACACTTCTCTGTTTTCCTGCGCCGAATATGACCAATGGTTTATCAACGGCGGTATCTATCTCCAGTCCTTTGTTTTGGCTTTAAAGGCTTATGGGATTGGTTCATGTATTTTCCAGTGGGTTGTTGGTGATTCGGGAAAAGAGATGCGCTCCTCCTTTGGCATTTCAGCAAATGAAGTGATCATTGCAGTCGTCGGATTTGGCTATCCAAAAGAAACGTTCGCGAGACCCGTTGCTCGGAGAATGCCTGTTTCCGAAGTCGCGTGTTGGGCAGATTAACGTTGGAATGCTCGCTGGAGTATTATTTGATTGGGAATTATTAAATGAAAATTGGAATCATTACCTACCATTTTGCCCGCAACTACGGTGCGATCTTGCAGTGCTACGCGCTGCAAGAGCAGCTTTGCTCCATGGGTCATGATGTTTGGGTGCTTAACTATCAAAATGTTCGTCAGGAGCGCAATAACTCCCTTCATCACAAAAGGGATGGTTTTCTATCAAATTTAGCGGTTAATGTCGCGTTGCTTCCTTTTGAACTTAAAAGGCGCTCTAAGGAGCGTAAATTTGCTGAATACGAGTCGTCTCACCTTCACTTGACGCCTCGGTTTTACGCTATTGAAGAGATGCGCGACTTTATTAATAAGGAAGGTTTTGACCTTCTTATCTCTGGCAGTGACCAAGTTTTCAATCCTAATATTGCGGATTTCGATGAAGCTTTCTTATTTCCCTTCGAAACGTCAGCTCGAAAGGGTAGTTTTGCGGCAAGTCTTGGCAGCGCGACCGAAACCGATCTAACTCCTTTTTCTGACGACTTGACTTCTTTTGATGTCCTCTGTGTAAGAGAGAATACTGATGCGCCCGTGGTTAATCGCTTATGTGGGCGGTCGCCCGAGGTGGTAGACG
>OHHQ01000395.1_pt1 | contig 25047 bp, 27 predicted proteins | sample 1568051 | NCBI WGS metagenome assembly OHHQ01 (sample SAMEA3879567, study PRJEB24766) | human gut metagenome | biome: human-associated habitat; feature: feces | place: USA | collected 1985/1987
TTACTCTCGGGGCTCCATTCGATGCGGTCGTAGCAACGGATGGTTCGCAAATTATATCCTCGCTCATCAACCGTAAATTCCCCATCCTTGAAATAATCGATATATAACTCGGAGATCCCGTCATTATCGCGATCCTCCACCGTAAGCGCATATTTATCCGTCACATAGATCTCATCCGATATATATTGGATCTCTCTCGTATAATTATCCACGATCACGTAATAAAACTTAAACAAGTCAAAAGTAGGATAATGCCCATTATCCCGCCCGAAAAGCATGACCTCTTCCATAGCGGCATCATCATCCATATTCGCTAAAACGGATTGTTGAAACCAAAAGCCATCTTTTTGCGCCCCGGGAGGAATCCGATCCCAACCCTCTTGATGGGCTGTCACCCGGAATTGGGCATGGGCACCCATACAAACGAAAAGTAGGAGAACCCAATAAATCAATCGTCTTATCATGTCTATCATTTTTAATTATTATTCATATTTATAAGGCACAAATGTAATGATATGTCTCTTATTGATTATATTTGTCTTGTATTAAATTCACCTTTAGTCTAAATATATTATGAGCGATCAACCAATAGATTTTACGCAACGTAACATAGCCATCGACATCCTCCGGGCTGTCACGATGTGTGTGATGATCTTCGAAAGCGTACACCAAATTAAAAATTTAAACATTAAAACATATCGCTATATGAAAAAGATTATCGGACTATTCTTGCTTATATGGACCATAGGTGCGGCCCAAGTTTCCGCCCAATCCGGGACAAACCGTTTAGATAGTATCATGCCCGTACGAGGCTTGGCCATCGCCGCTCCATCCGCACAGAAGTTGGATCTATTCTTGAAGTTCGTCCAAGAGGAACTGGCTCCCAGCCATTTCAACTTGTTGATTCTACGGGTAGACTGGAATTATGCCTATGAATCCCATCCTGAACTGAGGGATCCGAACCCACTCACACGAGAGAATGTGAAAAAGATCGTAAAGGTTTGCCGGGATAACGGAATACGTATCGCTCCCCAGATCAATCTCTTGGGGCATCAATCATGGGCTGAGACTACCTACGCTTTATTACGCGAGTATCCGGAGTTCGATGAGACGCCACACGTGGATACCAAGAACTATACAGGTTGGCCCAACCCAGACGGACTTTATTGTAAAAGTTACTGCCCGCTTCATCCGGAAGTACATAAAATCGTATTCGCTTTGGTAGACGAGCTGACGGATGTTTTCGAGACTCAATTATTTCATGCCGGGATGGACGAGGTCTTTTATATCGGACATGATAGTTGCGTCCGTTGCGGCGGACATGACAAGGCTGAGTTATATGCCGGTGAGGTCACTAAAATACAAAACCACTTAGCCTCACAAGGCAAACGATTGATGATATGGGGAGACCGCCTGATCGATGGCAAGACTACCGGGATCGGCGCTTGGGAAGCCAGCATGAACAATACCTACCGTGCGATCGACTTGATCCCGAAAGATGTTTTTATCTGCGATTGGCATTATGAGCGTGCCGAGCAAACCGCTGTTTACTTTGCCATGAAAGGCTTCGACGTTGCTACTTGCCCTTGGCGTAAACCTCAGATAGCGCTTCAACAGGTAGATGATATGATCCATTTCCGCCAGCATTCAAATCCGGAAATGTCTCGCCATTTCCAAGGAATTATCGAGACAGTCTGGTCTGGTGCAGACAGTTTCCTTGAGGCCTATTATAACCCGACAACCTATAAGCAAGAAGTCTCGGACGCTGTCACGGTCAAGAAACTAATCGAGAAATATAAGACCTTGGAGAATCGGTGAATGTAATTTAGGTCATAATTCCTGTAATCCATCTACAAAAGTTTTTCCGGATTTCATCGATCTTTGCCATTGCAATCGAAAAGGAATAAAACAAACCAAGAAGTAGAACTTATTAAAATAGCAATTATGACACTAAACGAATTCTTGAAGTACGTAGAGACAAGAAAACCTCTTAAAGGAGACGAGATCCATCAGTTTATGAACAAGATGAGCGATGAGGCCAGACGCATGACATTCGAGTTAAACGGCTCATATCACGCTCCCGAGGAAATCCGTGAGCTGTTATCCCGCTTGTTTAATAAGCCGGTCGATCCGTCTTTCCGTGTATTCCCCCCGTTCTATACGGATTTCGGAAAGAATATCACGGTAGGCAAGAACGTTTTCATCAATGCTTGCTGTCATTTTCAAGATCATGGCGGGGTGACACTGGGTGACGGTTGCCAGATCGGGCATAACGTGGTCTTTGCCACCCTCAACCACGGCTTCGCCCCCGAGGACCGGAGCACTACCTACCCTGCCCCGATCGTTCTGAAGAAGAATGTCTGGGTAGGCTCGAACGCAACGATCCTATCCGGCGTAACCATTGGTGAGAACGCTATAGTCGGAGCCGGCTCGGTAGTTACTAAAGATGTACCGGACAATGCCATCGTAGGAGGTGTTCCCGCCAAGGTCATAAAATACATCCAATAGCCCGTAACACCGATTACGACATCTGGGATTTCCGATATTCATTCGGGGTACACCCCACGGTCTTCTTGAATATGCGGCTGAAATGCTGGGAGTATTGGAATCCTAGGTCGTAAGCGATTTGGCTGACGGTCTTGTTTGTCCCTACTATCCATTCTTTCGCTAAGGAAATAATCCGGTCTTGTATATTTTCTTGGGCAGTTTTCCCTGTCTCTTTCTTGATCAGATCACCAAAATAGTTCGGGGACAAACAAATCTTCTCGGCGAAATACCGTACAGTAGGTAGCCCTTCCTGTCTTAACAGATCGCTTTGCAGGTATTCATCCAGCAATCGTTCGAACCTCACCAACACATCCTTATTCGTCTCCGCACGGGTCGTAAACTGACGGTCATAAAAACGCAGGCAATAATCGAGCAGCAACTCGATATTCATCGCGATCAGCCGTTTGCTATGCTTGTCGATGGAGTGCTCCAACTCGATCTGGATTTTCCTCAGGCAATCCACGAAGATCCCCTTCTCTTCCTCAGAGAGATGCAACGCCTCGTTCGATTCATAGGAGAAGAAAGAATAACGCTTGATGTCCCGCCCCAAAGCCGTACCACGGATCAAGTCCGGATGGAAAAGCAACCCATGCGCCAAAGGCCGGGTCCCATCCTTAAGTTCAATACCCGTCACCTGCCCGGGAGCGAATCCTACCACGGTGCCTTCTTGATAATCATAATATTGCCTCCCGTACCGGATATCCCCGCACTTCGTATCTTTCAGGAAAAGTCCGTATATACCATAATTAACCCGGAAATTAGTAGGCCATGTCTCGGACTTGGATAAATCTACCACGCTCACCAAAGGGTGCAACGTCTCCAAACCAAACATCTTGTTGTATTGATCGATGGTATCGATCTTTATTAGATTCTCCATAAGGCTATCTGTTTTATTGGTCTCAAAGATAAACATTCCAAATCTAACAGCCTCATGCCATCAGATAAAATCCACCAAACCGGATGATATCGTATTGAAAAATATGTACGAAAGGAATATTGAAGAGGAGGAAGGAGAAATAAAAAGCGGTCTGGACGGGACTCGAACCCGCGACCCCATGCGTGACAGGCATGTATTCTAACCAGCTGAACTACCGAACCTCTTTTCTTTTATCGCTATCTCTCTCGATTGCGGTGCAAAGGTAAGTATTATTTTTAAACCTGCAATAGCTGACGCAAAAAAAATATCATATTTGATAGCAAAAATATCTGGAGAGACCTCAGATACCACGTAATCATGCCGCCCCTCCCCCCTTCCCGATCACACCAGTTTATCACAAATACATTTCATTTTGGAACTTTTCATTCGCCATTCATAATTATGTAATGATAATTTGTTACTTTTGCAACTCAATATAAATGCTTAACAACAATGGACGTTGCCATTATTAAATATAATGCCGGAAACATCTACTCGGTAGATTACGCTTTGAAGCGGTTGGGCGTTACCCCGATCATCACGGCTGATCCGGAATTATTAAATAAAGCGGATAAGGTTATCTTTCCCGGAGTAGGTGAAGCTTTCACGACCATGGAGTATTTAAGGGAGCATAAATTGGATCAGGTGATCTTGAACCTAAAGCAACCAGTACTTGGGATATGCCTCGGCATGCAATTGATGTGCATGCGTTCGGAGGAGGGAAACGCTGATTGCTTGGGGATCTTCCCTACGGAAGTGAAACGTTTCATTCCACGAAAGCATGAGGACAAGGTGCCTCACATGGGTTGGAATACCTTGACAAACGTTAAAAGCGGCCTATTCAATGAGCGATTGGAGAACAAATTTGTTTACTTCGTACATAGTTATTATGTACCTGTAAATGAATACACGGCGGCTACGACCGATTACATCCTTCCGTTCAGCGCCGCTTTACATAAGGACAACTTCTACGCGACACAGTTCCATCCGGAAAAAAGTGGATCGGTAGGAGAGGTTATATTGAAAAACTTTTTAAAGATATGATTGAGCTTATTCCCGCTATAGATATAATAGATGGCAAATGCGTCCGGTTGACGCAAGGAGATTACGCGACCAAGAAGGTTTACAACAAAGATCCTCTGGAGGTGGCCAAGATGTTCGAGGGTAACGGCATCCGGCGTTTGCATGTGGTAGACTTGGACGGAGCCCGTGAGGGACGCATCATCAACTACCGCATCCTTGAGCGGATAGCGACCCGGACTTCCTTGATCATTGATTTCGGAGGGGGCTTGAAACAAGAGGATGATCTGGAGATCGCCTTCGAAAGCGGCGCCCAGATGGTAACCGGAGGCAGTATCGCCGTGAAGAACCCGGAAATGTTCACCTCTTGGATCAGCAAGTTCGGTAGCGAGAAAATCATATTAGGGGCCGATGCCAAGGATAAGAAGATAGCCATTAGCGGTTGGGAGGAAACGACCAGCCAAGAGTTAATTCCTTTCATCAAAGAATATTACGACAAGGGGATTACCAAGGTGATCTGCACGGATATCGCACGGGATGGTATGCTGCAAGGCCCGGCTATCGATTTATATAAAGAGATACGGGACGAGATCCCCTTTCTTTATATCATAGCGAGCGGTGGCGTAAGCTCGATCGAAGATATTGAGAAATTATCTGAGGCTGGGATTCCCGCCGTCATTTTCGGCAAGGCCATTTATGAGGGGAAGATCCAGTTGAAAGATTTACTTCGTTTTACTTGAAATAATAAAATAGATATATGCTAGCCAAGAGAATTGTTCCCTGTCTGGATATAAAGGATGGAAAGACCGTAAAAGGCATCAACTTCGTGAACTTTCGCGACGCTGGAGACCCCGTGGAGTTGGGCGCCCAGTACAGCCGTGAAGGGGCCGACGAATTAGTGTACTTGGATATCACCGCCTCACACGAGGGGCGAAAGACTTTCACCGAGCTGGTAAAGCAGGTGGCGGCCCATATCAGCATCCCTTTTACCGTGGGTGGAGGTATCAATGAATTGAAGGACGTGGATCGTTTGCTTAGCGCTGGCGCCGATAAGGTCTCGATCAACTCGGCGGTTTTACGTAACCCGGCATTAATCGAGGAGATCGCTAAGAACTTCGGCAGTCAGGTATGCGTGGTCGCTATCGACGCTAATTTTGAGGGCAATGACTGGCTATGCTATCTAAACGGAGGCCGTGTCCCGACGGATAAGTATTTGTTTCAATGGGCCTCGGAAGCGGAAAGCCGTGGCGCCGGCGAGATCCTTTTCACCAGTATGACGCACGATGGCGTAAAAGACGGATACGCGAACGACGCTCTGGCTACCTTGGCCGATACGTTGCATATCCCGGTTATCGCCTCCGGTGGAGCGGGAAAGATGGAACATTTCCGGGATACGTTTTCCAACGGGAAAGCGGACGCGGCTTTAGCGGCCAGCGTTTTCCATTTCGGCGAGATACGGATAGGCGACTTAAAGCAATACCTCAAGGACGAGGGGATCAATGTAAGGATATAACACATTATATATAAAGATGAAATTAGATTTCGAGAAAATGGGCGGATTAATTCCCGCTATCGTACAAGACAACAACACTAGTAAGGTATTAATGTTGGGCTTCATGAATCAAGAAGCTTATGATGAGACAGTAAGTACGGGTAAGGTTACATTCTTTAGCCGCACGAAAAACCGTTTGTGGATGAAGGGAGAGAGTAGCGGAAATACGTTGCAAGTGGTTAGCATCACGGCGGATTGCGACAACGATACATTATTGATCAAGGCGATTCCAGCCGGACCGGTTTGTCATACGGGAGCGGATACTTGTTTCGGCGAGAAGAACGTAGAGGATATCATGTTCTTGAAATACTTGCAGAACTTCATCGAGCGTCGCCGTCAAGAAATGCCGGAAGGTTCCTATACGACTACCTTATTCCAGAAAGGCGTGAATCGTATGGCCCAGAAAGTCGGCGAAGAAGCGGTAGAGACCGTTATCGAGGCGACCAACGGAACCGAAGACGGCTTCATCTATGAGGCATCCGACTTGGTTTACCACTTAATCGTATTATTGACAAGCAAGGGACTTCGTCTGGAAGACCTCGCCCGTGAATTAAAGAAAAGACATAAAGGTTGATAAATTCTATGGAAGAAGATATTCTACTCAAATTAGAGAACGTGGAGATATGCCGTGAGGAAAACAGGGTATTACACGACGCATGCCTCACGCTTCGTAACGGAGAGTTCGTATATGTGATCGGGAAGGTAGGCTCCGGTAAAAGCAGCCTGCTCAAGTCCTTGTATTGCGAGATACCGATCTTGCGAGGCGAGGCACGTATCATGGATTACAACCTCACCAAGATGAAGCGGAAGGATATCCCTTATTTGCGTAGGAAACTAGGTATCGTCTTCCAAGATTTTCAATTGTTGACCGACCGTTCCATCTCCAAGAATCTGGAATTCGTGCTGAAAGCCACCGGATGGAAAAAGAAAAGCGAGATCAAGGAACAGATAGACAACGTGCTCCGTCAGGTAGGCATGCAAGACAAAGGCTATAAAATGCCGCATGAGCTATCCGGCGGGGAACAACAACGTATCGTTATTGCCCGTGCCCTTCTGAACAACCCCAAGTTGATACTGGCGGATGAGCCGACCGGCAACTTGGACCCGGAGACGAGCGGACAAATCGTACAACTCTTACACGACATCTGCCAGCAGGGAACGGCGGTGATTATGACCACTCATAACTATACGATCGTGCATAATTATCCTGCCCGCATAGTAAAATGCGAGAATGCCTGTCTAAGTGATGTCAGAGAATAATTTTTTTGTAACTTTGCGGTCGCATTCGATTGAAAAAGAAAACAATTTAATATAGAACAAAAGAAGATGAAAGTTTTAAAGTTTGGCGGTACTTCTGTGGGATCTGCACAGAGAATGAAAGATGTAGCGAAACTGATCACGGGAGACCGTAAGATCGTTGTATTGTCAGCCATGTCGGGTACAACCAACTCGTTAGTCGAGATTTCCGACTACCTGTACAAAAAGAACCCAGACGGAGCGAATGAGATCATCAACAAGCTTGCCATGAAATATATGGGCCATGTTGAGGAACTATACAGCACCGAGGAATATAAACAGAAGGCCAAAGAACTGATAAAATCTCATTTCGAATATATCCGTACGTTCACGAAGGATCTGTTTACCTTGTTCGAGGAAAAGGTTGTCTTGGCACAAGGAGAGTTGATCTCTACGGGTATGATGAATCTTTATTTGAACGAATGCGGCGTGAAATCCGTATTGATCCCGGCTTTGGATTATATGCGTACGGATAAGAACGCGGAACCGGACCCTGTCTATATCAAAGAGAAATTGGTGAAATTACTCGCTGATAATAAGGATGCTGATCTATACATCACACAGGGTTATATCTGCCGCAACGCTTACGGCGAGATCGATAACCTACAACGAGGTGGTAGCGACTATAGCGCATCCTTAATCGGCGCGGCTATCGGTGCGGAAGAGATCCAGATCTGGACAGACATCGACGGTATGCACAATAACGACCCTCGTATCGTACAGGGAACGTCTCCAGTCCGTCAATTGCATTTCGAGGAAGCTGCCGAATTAGCTTATTTCGGAGCCAAGATCCTTCACCCGACTTGTATATTACCGGCTAAATTGAACAACATACCGGTCCGTTTGCTAAATACAATGCAGCCGGACGCTCCGGGTACATTGATCTCAAACGCTATCGAAAAAGGTAAGATCAAAGCGGTTGCCGCCAAAGACAATATTACCTCTATCAAGATCAAGAGCGGACGTATGTTGCTAGCTACAGGTTTCTTGCGTAAGGTATTCGAGACTTTCGAGAACTACCAGACTCCGATCGATATGGTTACAACCTCCGAAGTGGGTGTCTCCGTTACGATCGATAACCGCAAGCATCTGGAAGAGATCGTTGACGATTTGAAGAAGTACGGAACCGTGACCGTAGACGAGGATATGGTTATCGTTTGCGTGGTTGGCGACCTAGAATGGGATAACATCGGCTTCGAGGCTCGTATCGTACAGGCCATGAAGGATGTCCCGGTTCGCATGATCTCCTACGGAGGAAGCAACTACAACGTCTCCTTGCTGATTAAGGCCTCGGACAAGCAGAGAGCGCTGCAAGCTCTAAGCGATCATTTATTTAACAACAAATAAAAACAAACGAGGGCGGCCTTTTACAGACTGCCCTTATTTATCTTTATATAATTTCGTATAATATGCTCAAAGGAACATTTCCTGTAGAAAAGTTCAAGCAGCTTTCTACGCCTTTTTATTATTATGATGTCAAGCTATTGCAAGACACATTAGACGTAGTAAAAACCGAATCCGGGAAATATGGTTACCACGTGCATTATGCCGTGAAAGCGAATGCCAATCCCCGTATCCTTTCCATCATAGCGGCAAACGGCCTTGGCGCAGACTGCGTAAGTGGCGGCGAGGTACAGGCAGCTTTAGATGCCGGTTTTTCTGCCGATAAGATTGTCTTTGCCGGTGTTGGCAAAGCGGATTGGGAGATCAATCTAGGACTGGACAATGATATTTTCTGCTTTAACGTGGAATCTGCCGTTGAGTTGGAAATCATCAATGAGCTGGCGGCCGCCAAGCATAAAGTGGCCTCTATCGCCCTCCGTATTAATCCGGAAGTGGACGCCCATACGCATGCCAAGATCACGACGGGTATGAAGGAGAATAAATTCGGTATCAACCTTAGCCAATTAGGAGGCGTACTGGATAAATTAAAGGAGATGAAGAATGTGAAGTTGATCGGTATCCATAGCCATATCGGTTCACAGATCACGGATATGTCTAGCTTCCGCAATTTGGTAATCCGTTTCAACGAGATACAGGAGGAATTGGAAGCTCATGGGGTTACGGTAGAGAACCTGAACTTCGGAGGTGGATTAGGTATCGATTACTATCACCCGAATCATTTATCGATCCCGGCTTTCGATAACTATTTCGCGGCCATTCATAAACTGCTTCAAGTACGTCCGGGTCAACAGGTACATTTTGAGCCGGGACGTTCGATCGTCGCTCAATGCGGAACATTAATCTCTAAGGTATTATATGTCAAGGAAGGAGAGACGAAGAAATTCGCTATCCTTGATGCAGGTTTCACGGAATTGATCCGCCCGGCGATGTACGACGCTTATCACCGTATCGAGAACATCAGCAGCGATGAGGCAGTAGAGGCTTACGATGTAGTAGGCCCGATCTGTGAGTCATCGGATGTATTCGGTAAGGATGTAGAGTTGAATAAGGCTCATCGTGGCGACTTGATCGCCCTCCGCTCCGCCGGCGCTTATGGCGAGGTCATGGCCTCCCAATACAACTGCCGTCATTTACCGAAAGCCTATTATTCCGATACGATAAAATAATGAGCCAATTGATCAATGTGCCAATATGCCAATGTAAATACCTTGAGTAGCTTATTGGCACATTGGCGTATTAATCATATTGGCTCATTAATGATATTGGCACATTGGCATATTAATCACATTGGCACATTATTATGTTTCTACTCAATAATACAGAGCTTTTCCTATTGGAAATCTCCTTAATAGGGTTCGTTATCTTATCTCTTTATTATCTGATCGCTTATGCCCGCCCTTTACGTGCGTCAAGACGAACGGATGATACCTTAGAGGAAGGTAATAAACTCCCCGTATCCATCATCATATACGCTAAAAATGATTCTGAGAACCTCAAGAAACACCTTCCTGCGTTACTTACACAAGATTACCCTGAATATCAGGTAGTCGTTATCAACGATGGCTCGAGCGACGATACCGACGATACGCTAAAGTTCTTTCAAAATGAGTATAAACATTTGTATCATACTTACGTCCCTTCGGACGCTCGCTACCTAAGCCGCCGTAAACTGGCGTTTACCTTAGGCGTGAAAGCGGCCAAATACGATATTCTTCTATTCACGGAGGCGAATTGCCAACCGCTCAACGATCAATGGTTATCCGCCATGGTTGGCGGATACACACCAGAGACCAGTATTGTCTTGGGCTACTGCAAATACGGCAACTACAAGGGATTCTTCCATAAGTTGATCGCCTATGATAACTTATTGACAGGCTTACGTTATCTATCTTCCGCCCTCTCCCATCACCCATATACCGGAAACGGACGGAATTTATCTTATCGCAAAGAGTTATTCTTCAAGCATAAAGGTTACTACCAATCCTTGAACTTACATGCGGGAGACGATGACTTATTCATCAACGAAGCCTCGACCAAAGAAAATACGAAAGTAATCTACACTCCAGACAGCTTAACGGAAATGGATCAAATCGAACGTTTTAATACATGGAAAGAGATGAAGATTTCCCGTGCCGCCACTCAACGATATTACAAAGGAAGTGCCTTGACATTCTATCATCTCGAATCCACTTGTTTCTTCCTTTTCCAAGCATCTGTTATCGCTACGGTTGTGATCGGATTACAGGGTAACTGGCTAATCTCCTTGATCGCCGTATTATTATATTTGATACGTTTTATAATCAAAGCGATCGTTTTCGGCAAATCCGCCCGGATGCTTCAACAAAGTCCTGCCACCGGTTGGTTATTCCTGTTGGAGTTTATTCAACCCCTGTTCAATGGATACGTTCGTGTTTACCGGCTTTTCAGAAACAAAAAAGATTATACGTTCCGGTTGGAGAATTAATGAGGAGCACCCCCATAGGGGACCTCTTCTTCCGCCACTTTGGGAAGTTCTTCTTCCTCTAAAAGAGAGTAGGCCGGGGTAAACTTTGCTTGGTAAGTAGATTCCAAATACGTCTTTTCCAATAAACGGACGACATTTTCTAAAGTAGCTTGCCGTTCTTTGGGTTTAAGCTGGCATTCCCAGATCACCATCGTATTCCAGCCCATCGCCCGTAATTCTTCACGTACACGGATATCCCGGGCCTTATTCCGGTTTAGTTTCTCGGTCCACCACTCTACCCGAGTACGGGGAGGACGAAATTCCGGGCAACCCTCGTGCCCATGCCAGAAACAGCCGTTCACGAAGATAGCGGTCTTATATTTACGCAATACGATATCAGGGGTACCGGGAAGGCGCTTTACATTCACACGAAAGCGAAAGCCACAATGGAACAGGTATTTACGGACTATAATCTCGGGCTTTGTATTCTTGCCCTTAATCATAGACATGATATAGCTACGCTTTTCTTTAGAGATAAGATCTGTCATATCAATCCGGCAAAACTAGAACGTATGCCAAAGATACGGCTTTTATTCAAAACGGATACTCTTGGCCGGATCAATCTTCGTAATCAAATAGGAAGGTCCTAACATCATCAACATGGAGGCGGCCAATGTCCCTATATTCAAAAGGAACAGTGAAAATAGGCTCAGATCGATAGGCACGGCATCCAAATAATAAATAGAAGGATCTAATTGGATAATGTGGAAATGAGATTGAAGCAAACAAAGAGAGATACCGATGATATTCCCCCACAACATTCCTTTGCCGATCAAGAAGAAAGAGACATACAAGAAGATCTTGCGAATACTGTTATTATTTTGTCCCAAGGCTTTTAGGATTCCGATCATATTGGTACGCTCTAAGATTATGATCAATAATCCGGAGATCATGGTAAACCCTGCGACGGAAAGCATCAGCGCCAAGATAACCACCACATTGATGTCCAGCACATCCAGCCAATTAAAGATCATCGGGTTCAACTCCTTGATCGAGCGGGCGTAGAACGTATTGCCATTTCGGTCTTGCCGTTCCGTCAGATCGAAATAAATATCCTCGGCCACTTGGTCCAAACGATCATAATCATCCACTTGCAACTCCAGTCCGCTCACTTGATCTTTATCCCAACCGTTCAAGCGGCGTATCTGCTTAATATCAGCAATTACGAACATCTTGTCATAATCAAGGAAACCCGTCTCATAAATCCCCGTGATCGTGAACTTTCGGGCACGCACGTCATCTTGCACAAAATAAGTCAAGAAAGAATCCCCTACCTTTAGTCCTAGCAGGTCTGATAAATACTTGGAAATAATAACATCCGTAGAGTTCTTATCCGGCTGGATCGTAAAGATCTCGCCCTCTTTTAAATTATCCTTGAAGAAAGTCCAGTCATAATCCGTATCCACCCCTTTCAAGACAATACCTTGAAAATCTTGATCAGTCTTCAAGATGCCTAGCTTCGTCGCAAATTTCTCGACATGACGAATACCCGGGAATGCATCGAGCGCATTCAATAAAGTATCGCTAACCGCTATCGGCCGCGACTCATAGGAAGAATTACTATCGAAATTCGTGATCTGGATATGCGAGCCGAAACCGATCACCTTGTTCCGGACCTCTTTCTTAAAGCCTATCACGATCGCCACCGAAAGGATCATCACCGCCAATCCCAAGGCGATCCCGATCATGGCAATACGAACAGCCGGAGGAGTAACCTCACGATCCCCCTCCTTGCTGAAATGTATCTTTTTGGCGATAAATAGCTCTAAATTCATTTATAACGTTCTTCCCGGATAAGCTTCCAACGCCTTTGATAACACCGTCAAAGCTTTCGCGAGATCCTCCTTTTTCAAAACATAGGCCATACGAACCTCATTCTTACCAAGTCCCGGTGTCGTGTAAAAGCCCGACGCCGGCGCCATCATGACCGTCTGACCCTCGTATTCAAACTCTTCCAGACACCAAGCGCAGAACTTATCGGCATCATCCACCGGAAGTTTAGCCACCGTATAGAAAGCCCCCATCGGTATGGGAGAATAAACGCCGGGAATACGGTTCAAGCCATCGATCAGGCATTTACGCCGTTCCACATACTCATCATAAGTCTCACGGGCATACTCCTCGGAAGCATCCAAAGAGGCCTCGGCAGCGATCTGTCCGATCAAAGGCGGGCTTAAACGAGCTTGGCAGAACTTCATGACCGCACTACGCACTTCGGCATTTTTCGTAATCAACGCACCGATACGGATACCGCATTCCGAATAGCGTTTAGAGACAGAATCAATCAATACCACGTTCTGCTCGATACCTTCCAGATGACAAGCCGAGATATACGGGGAACCGGTATAGATAAACTCCCGGTATACCTCATCCGAGAAAAGATAAAGATCATATTTCTTTACGATATCCCGGATTTGATTCATCTCACGACGCGTATACAAATAACCCGTAGGATTGTTCGGGTTACAGATCAGGATCGCTTTGGTACGCTCATTGATCAACTCCTCGAATTTCTCTACTTTCGGAAGAGAGAATCCTTCCTCTATCGTAGTCGTCACTGTCCGGATCACGGCTCCTGCCGAGATAGCGAATGCCATATAATTAGCATAAGCAGGTTCCGGTACGATAATCTCATCACCCGGATTCAAGCAACTCAAGAAGGCAAACAAAACAGCCTCCGAACCACCGGTAGTGATGATAATATCGTCGGCCGTAAGATTAATATCATACTTTTTATAATATCCAACCAACTTCTCGCGATAACTGCGATATCCCTGACTAGGGCTATATTCCAACACCGTACGATCGACATTACGAATCGCGTCGAGTGCCGCTCGCGGAGTGGGAAGGTCGGGCTGACCGATATTCAGGTGATACACATGAACTCCTCTCTGTTTGGCAGCATCGGCCAATGGAGCCAGCTTCCGGATTGGGGAAGCGGGCATTTCGACTCCTCTTTGTGAGATGTTGGGCATTACTATCTTATATTTATTCGTTTTGAGGGGCAAAGATAGGAAATAATTGAGAATTGAAAATTGAAAATTGAAAATTAAAACCAGGTAAGGCTTACAAAAAGAAACATCCGGCCCCAATCCCCCTCCTAATTTTCAATTCTCAATTCTCAATTTTCAATTCCCTAAATGCCCGGTCTTGGCGAATCTTTGCTAGCGTGCATCGTAGATACAAAAGCATTCGGATCGATCTCTTTTACCTCATCTTTCAAACGGGGCATGTCCTTACGCTCGGCAATCGTAAAGATAATCTCGGTCTCATGTCCCTCGTACATGCCTTTACCATGGATAAATGTTCCTCTCATACCCATTTTATCGACAATCAAATCACGCATTTCCTTTGTCTTTCGGGAAACGATAAAGACAGCACGGTTCGGGTTCTCGGTTTGAAACATCTCCACGATCTTTCCATAGACAAAGATCGTAAACCAAGAATACAAGGGCACCGCCCAATCCTTAAACACGATCAGACCCAGCAAAACGACCGCGGAATCAAGCACGATAATCATATTGCTGACCTTCAAGTTCGAGTCGTTGGCTATTACACGCGCCAGCACATCCGTTCCGGCACTCGTACTTTGCGCCCGGAAAATACAAGTCACACCCAATCCTAAAATAGCTCCACCGTAAAAGGCGGCGATAAAGGCATCGTTCTCCACCAATGGATCGGTAAGGAAATAAGATAAGGAGTCGGTAAATATAGAGATCAGCAAGAAAGTAACGATCGTCTTCGGGCCGGAAGACAATCCGATCTTTTTCATCGCCAAAATCATCAACGGGATATTGAAGCAAAGCGCCGTCGCACCCATCGGCAAACCATCCGGGAAGAACGGGAACAAATCTTTCGTCACATAATGGATTACGATAGAGATACCATACACACCTCCCGGTACGATTTTGTAAGGCGCTAGGAAAAGCACGTAACTAAGTGCCTGCAAAAATGAACCTACCACGATTAAGGAGTAGTCCATTACATTTCTCTTCAAAGTAGCATTAGAAGGAAGTAAAAGTTTTTGTGTTGTCATGACTCGAATTAAGCGTTATTTGTAAAACGCCGCAAACTTACACAATCTTCTTCGATTTATACGCGAGCCTTAAAAAAAAGTATCCCCACTATTTACCTTTTGACAGGAAATAGTGGGGGACACACTCTTATATAGTATAAATTACTTACTTGCGTTATCCGCTAAGTACACTTCCGGGAACGTATTAACACCCAGCGTACGGTTGTTATTGTTCGTGATGTTCAATAAAGTAACATACTTACGATATTGATCCGGGCTCAAAGCCTTCTTCATCAACTTCAAGTTACCGTAAACCGCTTGATACATTTTCTTATCCTGCAATTTAGCGCTAGCTTTTACGCTCGCATTCTGCATCTCGATGAAATATTCGTTGATGTTAGCTACCTCGTCCAACTGGCTCGGAGTCAATTGCAAATAGTTCGCTAACTTCTCTGTACTTACCACAAACGGTTCTCTACTCAAACTCGGTTTCTGAGCGAAGCTCATTGTCGCACACATCAGTAAGGCTGCGACTGCCATTCCAAAACGTTTCATAATACCTAAAAACCTTAAATTGTTAAACCTAAACAAAAACCTTAAAAACACATAGCCCAATCACATTAGCTTAATTACTTCTCAGCCAAATAGCTGTCCAAAAGCGGATTAGAAACCTTATCTTCCTGATTAGCGCGAGTCACATTAATCAACGCTACATATTTACGATATTGATCTTTAGTCAATGCACGTTTCATCAGTTTCAAATTACACAACAACGCGTTGCGAGTTTCTTCCGGTCTTGCGTTATTGCAAAGCGCTTCCGCAGACAGGGGTTGACCTAATTGATTCTCGAAGTAAGTATTAATCTCTGACACCTCAGCGATCTGGTTTGCGTCAAGCTGCAAATATCTGCTTAGCTTATCGAAACTCATACTCTTTGAATCACTAACCTTTTGAGCGAAGCTCATTGTCGCTACCATCATTAAAGCGACTACCATCATACCTAAACGTCTCATAATACCTAAAATTTAAACCTAAACTAAGACCTTAACTAATAAATGCGGCGTTTCCGCATCTTCTATCTTTCTCTTTTTGTTACTGCAAATATAACAGTATGTTTTATAACATTATTCTTCAATACGGTTAATTTTTGCAAACAATTGACGTTATTGATATATATCAAGGCATATAGCGATCATTTTGTAATACATATTACGATAAACACTATCTATTTCATCATAGATACCGTTTATAAACAAGCAAAAGCCTAGATATATTCTTATACAAGCCTAGCTGTATTCTTATACGATACCATATCTATTCTATAATCTCTGTCGTGGATTATACAAACCACAGCGTAGTCTATAAAAACCACGACATGATTTATACAGACCAAGGCATGGTTTATAGAATAGATACAGTCACAAGATACTTTTTATGCAATAGCTTGATACTTTATATCTATCCTTCTACCTATTTATCGGCTAGATAAACATCGGGGAAGGAAAGCCCGCTCGTCATCCGGTTATTATAGTTCGTTACGTTGATCAAAGCCACGTATTTCCGATATTGATCGGTGCTTAACGCCTTTTTCATCAACTTTAAGTTGCCAAATACGGCTTGCCGCATCCGTTTATCCCGCATTTTATGGCTTCCCCTCAAGCCCTCGCTTTGCTTTTCCCTAAAATAATCGTTGATCATCCCTACCTCATTAATCTGGCTAGGACGTAATTCCAGATAGCTTACCAATTGGCCCACATTGACTACAAACGGTTCTTTATGTAAGCTCGATTCCTGCGCAAAACTCATTGTCACACTTACCAACAAGGCTGACATAGCCATTACTAAACGTTTCATACTACCTATTCCTTTCATTTGTTAAACCTTAAAAACCTATTTCTCTGTGATCTTTGATACAAATATAGGGTGAGGTTTCCCGCTAGAAAAGGAAGAATCGACGAAGTACGCCATGGGGTTAGACGAAACCGGGAATCGAAATGTATGAATCAATATCTTCTGTATTTACAGTCCAAGTCAAACAATTGAAAGCTCCTCCATATTCTTCAACAATAGGTGCAATAACGATTTGATGGATTCGTCCTTTATAATCGGGATATAACCTCTCTATCTGACCCATGGCTTCATTGTCAGAATCTGTTCCTAATCCGGGTACTATGACGAAATCTTTTGTGCGAAGCAAATTAACATAGGCCCAGTTATTCTTTTCATCATGCGTGAAAATCAATTCATGAGTATCAAATACATCATTCAAGAGTTTTCTCATTTCTTTAGCGATATTCTTAGGATAAAGAGAAAAATATGCCATGATAGAAGGTTTGGACGATAACCCATTAATAAAATTAACAATTCCATCTGTGTGTCCGCATTCATCGCTAGTATCCCATGGTAACCATACTATTTTTGCACCCAAATCTTTTTCCAACATAGAAGTAATTTCCGCCTTTGAGAAATCAGGATTCTCTATAAGAACCTTTTCAGTCATTACGACCCAAGTCTCTTCGTTGATATTATTACATACAACTATATTCCCTCCATCAACAAGCAACTTTGACTTTGAGATCTTAGGAGTAAAATCAGTGATATGCTTTACCGTATCATTCGAATTCGTTTTATACTTCCTTAAATCAGTCAAATAATCCGGATCATATTGGAACTGCACGAACTCATTGCTTCCAACTTGAATCGGCATGAAGTCTCTACACCAATAATCTTTGGTATAGGTCAATCTGCCTGCCGAATAACCATAGATTGATAGGACATTACATATCTCCTTCCATATTGACGGATAGTTCAAGGCTAACAGATTGGAGAAATATACTTTATTCTTTTGATTCTCTGACAGTACCATATCGTAAGAGTTATCTATTCCAAGGTTTTATCGAATAAGTATTTGCAACTGATTTCCTCGTGCTGGGATTATATCGTTTCAGTTCTGCATCTTCAAAGCCCCACTTTCCACTTTTGTGCATATATTTTTTGTTGTAAAAACAATATGGTGCATTCTTCATAGAACTTCCTACAGGAACATTATGCCGTATTGCTGTTTCCAACTCGACCTGAGTATCTTTTTCTTCTCCATAAGTCAATTTCGAAAACACATTTTCTGAACCTCCCATATAGTTTATGAGTGCATAACAGCAATCCCAAGGACCAGTTACTACCGACTGCTCTTTACCTTCAATTCGTAACAATGAACGAATCAATATGCCACCATAGCCATTATCGGATTTAAAGCAGAGATCCATACCGCTAGCATGTATCAAGTATTGCGCAGGCTGAGTATTATTACGTGGGTAGACAAAAGGCACTTCTTTTTTTCCCTCATTATCAAGCTTGTTATCTTTATGGGTTTCACTCCAAAAGTAAAATTCAACTTCAAGGAATTTGTACTTTACGGCTTCGCCTTGTTTGATAAAGCAATGCTCGAATAATTCAGTTGCAATATCCGCAAATATTTTTTGAGCATTATCCTCATTGACATTCCCAATTGTAAATAGACTATTAATTTTATCCATATTTCTTGATTTAGGTTCCACATTTAGATCAAGGAATCAGCTTATTCCTCTCGTACGAGGCTTTTACCAAGCGGATATAGACGAATAAGGAAAGAAGGCAACAAACCGCCCCTACTCCGTAGGCGGTAGCCAGATTGGCACGGGTAGCGATAAAGCCGGCGGATAGCATCCCGATCCCCATCCCGAAATCGAAAGAGGTCAAGTAGGTAGAGGTAGCCGTACCGCGCATATGATGCGGAGCGACATTCACGAAAAGGCATTGAAAAGCCGGTACGCTCACGCCAAAACCGATACCGATCGCCAAGGCACAGGCGAAAAAGATAAACGATGTATGTACGGTAGCGAACACGGAAAACGAGATCGCCAAAGAGACCAAGGATACAATGGACACGACATGGATCTTGCCATGATCCACCAACCGTCCGGAAATCAAACGGGCCGTCCCTACACCGATCGCCATACATATAAAGAAATAGCCGGGGTCCGGCACCCCGATCTCTTTACCATATAATACCACGAACGAGAGCAACATCCCATAAGGTATAGCGACCAGCAAATAGGCCAAAGCCGCAGGAAGCGCTTTCACCAAGATAAAACGATCCAACGAGAAGGCCGGACGAGGCACTTTCTCCCGTTTCGGATAGCGGATCAGCCCGACAGAACCAATTCCGACCAAGGCGATCACCAAAGCAACCCCTATAATCCAGAAGAATCCCTGCCGGTCGTACAACCCGACCGCTACTAAAGGGGCCAAAGACATCGCGAGATTGATCGTCAATCCGTAAAAGCCCATACCTTCTCCCCTTCGCTTGGAGGGGATCACGTCTATCGTGATCGTATTACCGGAGACAGAGGTCAGTCCCATAAACCCGCCTTGGATGAAACGAACCGCCATGATCGTATAGACCGTCATGGCAAACCAATAACCGGCAAACAAACAGGCGAATATCGTGAAAGCAAATAGATATAACGGCTTGCGGGAGAAACAATCTACCAGATACCCCGAAAACGGGCGCACGCACAGCAAACCGATCGTATAGCTAGACAAGACCATCCCCACCTCGGACGTGCTGATGCCCAACTCTTCCACCAGATAGACCGGCATAGTAGGCATCAACATATAAAAGGCGAAATTCATCAAGAAGTAAGAGATACAACATTGGACGAAATTCCGGTTCCAAAGTATAGGTTTAGTCTCGCTCATTCTTCTTTATTACTTATGCCAGCTCGCTCAGTTCCAGCCAGCGCATCGTTTTCTCATCGATCTCTTCCATGACTTGGGTGATCCGTTGAGATTTAACCATAAGCTCATCCGTAGACAAAGTACCACTGCTCATCGCGGTCTCCAACTCCGCTTTCTCCGCCTCCAAAGCCGGGATCTCCTCCTCCAAGGCCTCAAACTCTTTCCGTTCCTTGAAAGTGAGCTTTTTCTTTTGTTCACCCACCGGACGAGACGGTTTCTCCGGAGCCGGGTTTTGTTTCGCTTGCAAGGCAGCCTCCGCCTCTTTTTCCAGTTGGTCTTGTACCTCTTTCCAATCCCGGTACTGCGTATAGTTACCGGGAAAATCCTTGATATCGGCGTTACCCCGGAAAACCAGCAAATGATCCACCACCTTATCCATAAAGTAACGGTCGTGGGAAACAACGATGGCACATCCCTTGAAGTTACGAAGATATTCTTCCAAAACATTCAAGGTTACGATATCCAGATCATTGGTCGGCTCATCGAGCACCAAAAAGGGCTGGCTCTGGATACCCAGAGCCAGCCCGTTTCGCATTAGATATCGTCAGGGGAGTCGAGTTCTGCCTCGAGCTTGGCACGGCGTCTTTTCGCCGTGAAAAACGTTGCGCACAGGGCAGCAAACGTGGCCGCGAAAATCGTCGCACCGCAGAACACGCCCGTGGCCAGGTTCGCCAACCAAAAGACGCTTTCGAGCGGTACGATCTGCGTCTCAGCGATACAGCGCATTGCGGCAATAACAAGCGTGAACGCGGCGCCGCTAAGACCGCTGACAAGCAGGAAATATCCAACAGGAAGATGCTCGGTTTGGCCAAAACGATTGGTATCGACATAGCCCTTCCGCGTTTGCAGTCCTGCGCAAATCAACATCACGAGAACGAGCCACAAATACATGGCTGCCTCGAACGGCGTTGCAAAGCCATGCGGCATTTCACTGGCGTCGCTGTGAACCCACGCAACCTGTCGAGCTATAAACTGGTAGAAAAAGATCATCAACATGCCAAACGAAAGCAGCACGAAACCAATCTTGTAGATTTTCGCGCTCTCAGCCTCCAGGCGCTCGTCCTTTGGGCCGGCATATTCACGCCACTTTTGCACGAGTTTTAAATCTTCAAATTTCATAGCGAACTCCTAAAGAGCGTCAGGGTCGACGTCGTTTTCGTCTTCCCAAAACAAGTCGTTCAACGTAACGCGTAGCGCTTTGCAGATTGCCACGCACAAATTGAGCGTGGGGTTGTAGCCGCCCGCCTCGATCAGGCCGATGGTCTGACGCGTAACGCCCACGGCCTCGGCCAAGTCAGCTTGCGAAAGGCCAACCGCCGCGCGCGCCGCCTTCATGCGTAGGTTCTTTTTGCCCGGCATGGAGTTCCTTTCGTAGTAATGGACAGATATCCGTTGCAACATGACAGAAATATATTGCATCCATCAGAAGATGTCAACTATATCTGTCATTATGAAAACCATGTCTGTCATCGCCATGCAGACATACCAATTTCAATTCGCTATTCAAACTTACTCGGACAAAACCGACTCGGGTTTCTCCGAGTAAACGTGATTGATAGTCGATCGATGTGCCCGCTCGTGCGATCAGCATCGTTCGATTTTGTTTAGCAAAACTAGATCCCTATTAAATAAAATTCATCTGTATCCAAATTTGTTTAACAATGCCGCGCTACCACTAAACACTATCCCTGTTAATCCGAACGATTGTTCGATGGATTTCGTGTTGGTTGGAATCGCCTATGGGCTGGGCTATGCTACCTTGACTATCTATATGACTTAAACGCAGCAAAGGAGCACCGAGAGAGCGAGTATGGCAAATAACACCGCAAACTATGGTAACGACAGTATCCGCCAGCTCAAGGACGAGGAACGCGTACGCCTGCGCCCCGCCGTCATTTTTGGCTCGGACGGACTCGATGGCTGCGCGCATGCCGCCTTCGAGATCCTGTCCAACGCCGTTGACGAGGCGCGCCAGGGCTACGGCAAGCTCATCACCCTTACCGCCTTTCGCGATGGCTCCATTCAGGTAGAGGACAATGGCCGCGGCTGCCCGCTCGACTGGAACCCCTCCGAGAAGCGCTTTAATTGGGAACTCGTTTTTTGCGAGCTCTACGCCGGCGGCAAATACAATAACAACCAGGGCGGCGACTACGATTTCTCGCTCGGCACCAACGGCCTGGGCTCGTGCGCGACCCAGTACGCCTCCGAGTACATGGACGTCACGGTTTGGCGCGATGGCAACAAATACTCCCTGCATTTTAAGAAGGGCAAGGTCGTCGGCGCCAAAAAGAAGGCACTCGAGATTGAGCCTAGCAACGAGGACCGCACCGGTACCACCATCAAGTGGCGCCCCGATCTTGAGGTCTTTACCTCCATCAGCATCCCCCACGATTGGTATCGCGAGACCATGCGCCGTCAGGCCGTGGTCAACGCCAACGTGACCTTCCGTCTGCGCATCGAGGGCGACGACGGCGATTTTTCCGAAGAGGATTTTTGCTATCCCAAGGGCATCGAGGACTACGTGCTCGAGAAGGTCGGTGCCGACTACCTCACCGAGCCCTTCTTTATCGAGGCTGACCGTCGCGGTCGCGATCGCGAGGACCTGCCCGACTACAACGTAAAGATCACCGCGTGCATGTGCTTCTCGCGCACCTTCATGATGCAGGAGTACTACCACAACTCCTCCTGGCTCGAGAACGGCGGCTCGCCCGAGAAGGCTGCCCGCAGCGCCCTCACTAGCGCCATCGATGCTTACATTAAGCAACAGGGCAAGTACAACAAAAACGAGAGCGGCATTAAGTGGCAGGACGTCCAAGACTGCCTGGTGCTGGTGACCAACTGCTTCTCCACCCAGACGTCTTACGAAAACCAGACCAAGAAGGCCATCAATAACCGCTTTATCCAGCAGGCCATGACGGCATTCTTTAAGGAACGCCTCTCGACCTACTTGATCGAGAACAAAGACGCCGCCAACAAGATCATGGAGCAGGTGCTCATCAACAAGCGCTCGCGCGAGAACGCCGAAAAGACGCGCCAGAGCATCAAGACCAACCTGCAGCAGAAGACCGACATGGCCAACCGCGTGCAGAAGTTCATCGACTGCCGCTCCAAGGACAAGAGCCGCCGCGAGATCTACATCGTAGAGGGCGACTCGGCAGCAGGCGCCATTCGCACCTCGCGCGATGCCGAGTTCCAGGGCGTTATGCCCGTCCGCGGCAAGATCCTCAACTGCCTAAAAGAGGACTACCCGCGCATCTTTAAGTCCGACATCATCATGGACCTCATGCGCGTGTTGGGCTGCGGCGTGGAAATCAAGGACAAGCGCATCAAGAACCTCGGTGCCTTTGACCTGGACAACCTCAACTGGAACAAGGTCATCATCTGTACGGACGCCGACGTCGACGGTTACCACATCCGCACGCTCGTGCTCACCATGCTCTACCGCCTGGTGCCCACACTTATCGACGAGGGCTACGTCTATATCGCCGAGTCGCCGCTCTACGAGATCAACTGCAAAGAAAAGACCTACTTTGCCTACACCGAGCTCGAGAAGAACGGCATCCTTAAGGAGATCGGCGACCAAAAGTGCTCCATCAACCGCTCCAAGGGTCTTGGTGAGAACGATCCGGACATGATGTGGCTCACCACCATGAACCCCGAGACGCGTCGTCTGATCAAGGTGGAGCCCGAGGACGTCACCAAGATGGAGACCATGTTCAACCTTTTGCTGGGCAACGACGAGGCAGGCCGCAAGCGCCATATCTCCGAGCACGGCAAGGAATACCTTGACCAGCTGGACCTGCAGTAGCAGCAAATCGATAACGACGGCCCATAAGAAGTTCAAGAGGAAATCGTGGCAAAGAAGAAGACGAAGAACCAGCCAAAGAAAAAGCAGGTCAACGCCGAGAACGTCATCGGCCTGCACTCCGAGGTCACCGACCAGCCGATCACGCAGACGCTCGAGGTCAACTACATGCCCTACGCCATGAGCGTCAACGTCTCGCGTGCGTTCCCCGAGATCGACGGCTTTAAGCCCTCGCACCGCAAGCTGCTCTACACCATGTACAAGATGGGTCTGCTCAAGGGCGAGCGCCAGAAGAGCGCCAACATTGTGGGCCAGACCATGAAGCTCAACCCGCACGGCGATGCCGCGATCTACGAGACGATGGTGCGTCTGGCAACCGGCAACGAGGCGTTGCTCGCGCCGTTCGTTGAGTCGAAGGGCAACTTTGGCAAGTATTATTCGGGCGATCTGAGCTACGCCGCCTCGCGTTACACCGAGGCCAAGCTCTCCCCCATCAGCGCCGAGATCTTCAAAGATATCGACAAGGACCCGGTCGACTTCGTCGACAGCTACGACGGCGCTATGAAGGAGCCGCGCTTGCTGCCCACCACGTTCCCCAACATCCTTGTCTCGGCCAATAAGGGCATCGGCGTCGCCATGGCGTCCGACATCTGCGGCTTCAACCTCAACGAGGTCTGCACCGCCACGATGCACTACCTGCAGGATCCCGACTGCGACCTGCTCGAGTACATGCCCATGCCTGACTTCTCGACCGGCGGCGAAATTATCTACCGCCGCGAGGAGATGGAGAAGATCGTCGAGACCGGCCTTGGCAGCTTCCAGATCCGCTCCCGCTGGCGCTGGATTCCCGAAGAGCGCATCATCGAGGTCTACGAGATCCCCTACACCACCAAGACCGATGTCATCATCGAGCGCATCGTCAAGCTTTCCAAAGAGGGCAAGGTCAAGGAGATTGCCGACATCCGCGACGAAACCGACCTCTCGGGTTTGCGCATCGCCATCGACCTTAAGCGCGGCGTCGACCCCGACAAGCTTATGGCCAAGCTCTATCGCTCGACCACGCTGCAGGATTCGTTCTCGTGCAACTTCAACGTGCTCGTCGACGGCTATCCCCGTGTCATGGGCGTGCGCCAGATCCTGCACGAGTGGGTCAAGTGGCGTATTGAGTCCACGCGTCGCCGCATTAACTTTGACCTGGGCAAAAAGTCCGAGC
>OHHQ01000406.1_pt1 | contig 24298 bp, 25 predicted proteins | sample 1568051 | NCBI WGS metagenome assembly OHHQ01 (sample SAMEA3879567, study PRJEB24766) | human gut metagenome | biome: human-associated habitat; feature: feces | place: USA | collected 1985/1987
TAAACACAGCGACTACAGAGCAGATGGGATATGGTATTATTTCTTTTTTCGTCTACACCAAATCTACAAATTCGTATTTTATCCTTTTACAGCAAGAAGACTCCGACCTCTAAGGTGGGAGATGAATTGCGTCTGCTACCTACTTGATAGAGCATCCTAATTATAGTATAGTATCTTTAGTCAAATAATAAAAAATTGAGATACAATAAATTGAGATAATAACGCACATTTAGTATTCTTACTATACTATCATCTTGTGCTTGTGTTCAAGTATCGCAGGCGGTTTTTCGAGGAAAAGGAAGTGTTGGAATGGCAAACAGAGCATATAAATTCAGAATGTATCCCAATGATGAACAGAAGATTTTGTTTGCTAAGACTTTTGGCTGTGTGAGAATGGTATACAATCATTGGCTTGATAGAAAGATCCGGCAGTATGAGGAGAACAAGACCAATGTAACATATACCATTTGTGCAAAAGAAATGGCTGCAATGAAGAAAACGGAAGAATACGGATTTTTAAAGGAAGTAGATAGTATTGCATTACAGCAATCGCTCAGACACCTTGATACGGCATTTCAGAACTTTTTCAAACAGCCGAAAACAGGTTTCCCAAGATTCAAATCAAAAAAGCGGAATAAAAACAGCTATTCCACGGTCTGCATCAATGGGAACATAACTCTGTCTAATGGATATTTGAAATTACCTAAGATTGGACAAGTCCGCTTAAAACAGCACAGGTCTGTTCCAAGTGAATACAGACTGAAATCTGTAACAGTAAGTCAGACCCCAAGTGGAAAATACTATGCAAGTATTCTTTTTGAGTATGAAGACCAAGTACAGGAAAAGGAGCTGCAAAAGTTTTTAGGTTTAGATTTTTCCATGCATGAATTATATCGTGACAGCAACGGTAAGGAGCCTGCCTATCCAAGGTATTACAGGAACGCAGAGAAAAAATTAGCGAGAGAACAACGTAAGCTTTCCAAAATGCAGAAAGGTTCAAACAATCGCAATAAGCAGAGGCTTAAGGTGGCAAAACTTCACGAAAAGGTTTCCAATCAACGAAAAGACTTTCTGCATAAGCAGTCAAGACAGATAACCAATGCCTATGATTGCGTATGTATAGAAGATTTGGATATGAAAGCAATGTCGCGGTTGCTAAATTTTGGGAAATCTGTTTCGGATAACGGCTGGGGAATGTTCACAACATTTTTGAGATACAAACTGGAGGAACAGGGCAAGAAGCTTGTGAAGGTGGATAGATTTTTTGCAAGCAGCCAGACCTGCTCTATTTGTGGTTACAAAAATGCAAAAACGAAAAATCTTGCGATAAGAGAGTGGGATTGTCCACAGTGTGGAACCCATCATGACAGAGATGTAAATGCGGCGATAAATATCAGAAATGAGGGAATGCGGCTGGTAAATGCATGACCTTAACACAATATAACACAACCGTGGGACACACGGGGATAGCTCGCTTATGCTTAGCACAGTAGTGTTATCGAACGAGAACCAAACTTGCCGAGGTTGGGAAGCCCCCACCTCTACAGGTGGGGGAGGATGTCACAAAATCGGCTCAATAACAGCACGAAAATAGTAATCTAATTCTTCTGGTGTATGTTTTTTTTTATCTTTCAACCACCATAAAACCATTTCTACAAAGCTTCCTGAAATATGATTAACAAGAAATTCTTGGGGTAAGTCTTGATTTCGTTTGCGGTTGTGATTTACAAATTGTGTTTGTACCAATTCATTTAAGCTATCCTTAAAGTAACGAAGGAAAATTTCGCTACTTTCACAAGATAGTAATCCTAAAATATTGTTATCATTTTCTTGCAAATGCTGTAAAAGATGGCAAAAAACAGATTGTGGCATTTCTTCATTTGAGTAAAGCCCGTGTATATGAGTTTTATCCATAGCACTGTCGATGACATGTTCGAACAGTTCCTTACAGACTGCATTTAATAATTCGTCTTTCGTTTCAAAATGGGCATAAAAGGTACTTCTGCCGATGTTTGCGGTATCAAGTATTTCTTGTACTGTGATATGATTGTAGCTTTTCTTTTCAAGCAATGTGCTGAATGCATGAAAAATTGCTTCTCGTGTCTTTTGCTGTCGTCTATCCATTATCTTCCTCCGTACAAATTTGAAGAAATGTTCAATAACGTACATTTCTTTTGATTTAATTATTGTTCGCCCAAATATGCTAATGATATAATCGAACAAGATGTTAGATAACATACAAATTATATCGTAGTACTTTGGAGGTGTCAAGAAAATGGAAACTGAACAGAAAAGCAAGAAAGGGATAGCATTTGCGATACTTGCAGCAGCACTGTATGCCATAAATGCTCCTTTTTCAAAGATATTGCTTGAATTTATGCCGCCTACTTTAATGGCTGGTTTTCTTTATGTTGGTGCAGGAATAGGAATGATATTTATTGCTCTTATGCGGAAAATAAAGAAATATGAAGCAAAAGAATTGAAATTAACAAAATCAGAATTACCATACACCATTGCAATGATAGTTTTAGATATTGCTGCTCCTATTTGTTTACTGTTTGGTCTAAACTCTACAACTGCCGCAAATGCGTCGTTACTTAATAACTTTGAAATTGTAGCAACAGCGATAATTGCCCTTATGGTATTCAAAGAAAAAATCAGCACAAGATTGTGGTTTGGGATATTTTTTGTAACGTTATCCTGTGGAATACTGTCTTTTGAAGATGTATCAAGTCTGCGTTTCTCATATGGTTCTTTATTTGTTTTACTTGCCACCATTTGTTGGGGATTTGAGAATAATTGCACTCGAAAAATATCGTCAAAAGATCCATTGCAGATTGTTCTGCTAAAAGGAATATTTTCGGGTATCGGTTCCCTCATTATCGGCTTGTTTATTGGAGAACGGATAGAGGCACTTTGGAGTATCGTTGCTGTTCTTTGTGTAGGATTTGTAGCATACGGATTGAGTATTTACTTTTATGTATATGCACAAAGATTACTTGGTGCAGCACGAACAAGTGCTTATTATGCCGTTGCTCCATTTATAGCGGCAATTCTTTCGTTGATTATCTTTAGAGAAATACCTGATGTTACTTACTTTGTCGCACTTGTGTTAATGATTGTAGGTGCTTGGCTTTCTTCGCAAGATAAGCCGCTAATCAGAAAAGTTAAAAATGAGTAAAGGAAATGCTAAACGGCATTACTGTTAAACATGGGTGGATCTTGCTCTTATTTGTATCCCTCTATATAACGAAACGCTCAGAGGCTGTTTTTACAGTGGGGGAAAGAAAAAATATCAAAAAAATGATGATTAAAGATGAGTTTGTGATAGAATTAAAAAAAGAGAAAAGCATAAAGGACGCAGTTGTGGAGAATATTTGTTATGATTAGAAAGTTGCTGAACGGAGATATTGATAGAGTTGCTGACATATGGTTAAAGACAAATCTGAAAGCACATTATTTTATTTCCAATCAATACTGGAAAAGTAATTATGAACTAGTAAAAGAAATGATGTTACAATCCGAAATCTATGTGTTTGAAGCGGATAAAAAGATACAAGGATTTGTAGGACTAAATGATGAATATATCGAAGGTGTTTTTGTCTCTGATGAAATGCAGTCATGTGGCATAGGTAAACTTTTATTGGATTATATTAAGGATAAAAAAGTTAGCTTACGATTAAATGTATACCAGAAGAATGCCAGAGCAATTTCTTTTTACCAAAGAGAAGGGTTCATTATTCAATGTGAAGGCTTGGATGAAGCTACTGGTGAAAAAGAGTACACTATGCTATGGAAACGAAAATAGAAATCGGAATTTGTGGAGGAAACAAACATGGAAGATAATAAATCAATGACTGTCAAGAAAACGGTAAAATCAGGAATAACTTTTGGAAGTGCATTAGCTATGGTTATTAGTTATACAACGTGGAAGTCTGTCGGCTGGGCGATTTTTCATGGATTACTTAGTTGGGTGTATGTCATATATTTCCTTTTGCGCTATTAAATTAGAATTTGTGGAGGATAACTATTGTGGATAAAGCAGTTATTTATATACATGGAAAAGGTGGTAATGCTGAAGAAGCTATTCATTACAAACCGCTCTTTAGTAATTGTGATGTGATTGGTCTCGACTATACTGCACAGTTTCCATGGGAAGCAAAAGAAGAATTTCCATTACTTTTTAATTCAATTTATAGAAACTACAAGACTGTTGAAGTAATTGCCAATAGCATTGGAGCGTATTTTGCTATCAATGCCTTATCAAATCAGCAAATAGAGAAAGCATATTTTATTTCGCCCGTTGTAGATATGGAAAGGCTTATTGCTGATATGATGATTTGGGCAAATGTTACAGAGGATGAACTCAAAGAGAAAAAAGAAATTCAGACAACCTTTGGAGAGACTCTTTCATGGGATTATCTTTGCTATGCAAGAGAAAATCCTATTATATGGGAAATCCCAACGCACATTTTGTATGGTGAAAAAGATAATCTTACCGCTTATGGAACGATATTTGAATTTGTACAGAGGACTAATTCAACACTTTCTATTATGAAAAATGGAGAGCATTGGTTTCATACGGATGAACAAATGAAATTTCTTGATGAATGGATAATAAAATCTTCCAAATAAATTCAAGTTTGGAGAATTGAGAAAATCAGAATTTTCAGGAGGTTCATTGAAGTGGAAAAAATAAAAATAGAAAAGAATACCGTTCAGGAAACACTGATTATACCTCTATATGGTAGAAAAATGTGTTCTGAAAAATTTTCTGCTCTTTATACTGATATTTATGCCAAAAAATTATGTGATAGGTTAGACTATGATTTTTCGGAATTGGAAAAAAAGAATAACTCATTTTTATATGAGTTTGGAGCACTTGAAGCTGCAATGCGTCAGTTAGATATCATTTGGGAAATAAAAGAATACTTGAAGATTTATCCAAAGGCTACAATTGTCAATCTTGGTTGTGGATTAGATGAGACTGGTAAGGCTTGCGATAATGGAAGTTGTAGTATAGTCAATGTAGACTTCCCTGATGTCATAAATGTTCGAAACCAACTGATATCAAATCATGAAAGAGAAAAAAATGTTGCATGTGATTTAAAAGATTATTCATGGATGAACGAAGTAGACGGTTCAAACGGAGTTGTTTTCTTTGCGGCAGGGGTATTCCATTATTTTAAAAGAGAAGAAGTAAAAAGTTTAGTGCTAGAACTTTCCAAAAGATATGAAAAAGGATGCCTAATTTTTGATAGCGTAGGTAAGCTAGGCTTAAAACTTATGATGTCAAAGATATTGAAGAATATGGGGATTAAAGATGTGGAAGGTTTATTTTATGTGAATAATACAATTAAAGAGCTTAATTGGTCGGATAAAATAAAAGTAACATCAAAGGGATATATGTTAGGCTATTATAATATGAAAAGTTTCAATATTCGCAGTTCTCATCGCTTACTTGCAAGGATAGGAGATAATGTGATGAAGATGAAAATAAATAAATTCCTGTTTGACTAGAAGGTGTATTACATGAAAAAGAATATATCAAGGATTATCGGTGTGATAATGTTGATTGTAGCTATTGTATTTATAGTGTTAGCATTGAATCATCCAGAAAAGAGTTTCCCTTGGAACAATACAATTACTTGGTTACTGTATGGTGTATATTTTCTTGTGACAGTAGTGCTGCTTATTGCTCCGAAGATGAAAAAGTGAGGAACTTCAAGTTTGTAAAATTTAAAAATTTAATATGGAATATAAGATAGAACGTATGGAAACTCCTAAAATAGTAAATTATCTAAAAGCAGATCCTACTGTGTGGAACCTTGGAGTACTACTTGCATTGCAAACCGGACTTAGAGTTGGAGAGCTTGCTGCATTAAAACGCGATGTATGCCACATCGATCAATCCATAAACTTAGAAAAACATATTGCACAATGCTTATCGATGCGGGATGTGAAGATTCTATAATCATGAATCAACTTGGACATGCTTCAATTGAAACAAGCAGAAAATACTACTATTTTTGTAATCGAACAAAACAACACCAAATGGATCAAGTCAGAAAAGCAATTAACATTTAATTATTACTGATGTAAAAGGTAATCAACCATATGTTTGAAACATCTGAAGAAGGAGGAAATCTTGCACAAATGCGTCTCATATGGTACCAAAAAGACCTGCAAATCCAGATTGGTGCCGTGGAGCGATATAATTGAGAAAGAGCAGTCACTGTAGTGGTGGCTGCTTTTGCTGTATTGAAGACTGCATGAAAATGTGCTACGATAAAATTGATAAATTAGGATTTAGAGGATGTGAATGAGCAGCATGAAGAAAACAAAAGAAGGAATTAATTTAAAAAAACTCCTTAAGTTGAAGAATACAGGCAGTATCTTTGTGATTGCGGGGCTTTTGATGATTTTGGTAATAGCGTCATACACATATGTTCTGCAAAGTTCTTACACTAAGACCGCCCTTGAAACAGAAATCACACGTGACACAGCGAGTGCAGATGCAGTACACAAACTTGTGGATGGAAGAATTGGCAAAGAAGATTTTGATCAAATCAAAGATCAATCTGATGAAAAGAAGCAATTATATAAGGATATTTCTTCATATTTCAATGAAATCAGAACACTGAATTCTACTCGATATATTTACACTGCTAAAAAAAATGAAGAAGGAAAACTCGTTTATGTGGTAGACGGTTTGGATCCGGATGCGGATGATGTAAGACACCCTGGAGATTATATTGAGGAAGAAATGGTTCCATATATTAATAGGGCTATTTCTGGGGAGAATGTGTACTCTCATGATATCATTGATACAACATGGGGTCCGATTTTTACGGCTTGCTATCCTGTAAGCGCAAATCATGATGGGACAGGAGAAATCATTGGCGCATTTTGCATTGAAATGGATATGCAATCAGCTTATGGAATGGTTGAAAAGACGAATCATATTTCCATCATCTGCGGTTTAGTCGCAGGAGCTGTATTGCTTTTAATTTTTCTATATACCTATTATGTTTACCAGAAAAGCAAGGCAGAAGAGCAAAAACAAAAACAATTATTAATGACCGCCGCTGAGGAAGCAGATGCTGCCAACAAAGCAAAATCTGCGTTTTTGCTTAGTATTAGCCATGACATCAGAACGCCGATGAATGCCATTATTGGATTTACAAACATTGCGCTTCACCAGAACACGGTTTCAGATATTCATGATAGTTTGGAGAAAGTTCAACAAAGTTCGAATCATCTTCTCTCTTTGTTGAATGACGTTCTGGATTTTACTCGCATTGAAAGTGGAAAAGTTACTATTTCGCCCGAGCCAGTGGACATTACTCAATTGACAGATAACGTCCAGGCGATTATGAATGGACTTCTTTATAATCGAAATCTTAAGTTTGAAGTACATCGAGAAATCCCAAAGAACCAATATGTCCTTGCGGATGTTGTGCGTATCCGAGAAGTTTTGGTGAATCTTCTTGGCAATGCTGTGAAATTCACAAAGGACGGCGGAAAGATTACTTTGGATATCAGCAGTTACCCAGGAGCGGATGAGAAACATATCATAACTCGTTATGTTGTTCGAGATAACGGTATTGGCATGAGCGAAGAGTTCCAGAAAAAATTATTCGAGCCGTTTTCACAAGAAGATGATACTAATGCCAGAACCCAATATAAAGGAACCGGTCTTGGTATGGCCATCACAAAAAAATATGTGGATATGATGGGCGGTTCGATTGATGTTGAGAGCAAAAAAGATGTAGGTTCTACATTCACAGTGGAGATCCCACTGGAGTTGCCAGAACAGGTTATTCAATCAGAACAAGAACAACATCTGCATAGAGATTTGACGGATATTCATGTTCTTATGGCTGAGGATAATGATCTAAATGCTGAACTTGCTACGATAATGCTGGAAGATGCTGGTATGACCGTAACACGCGCATCAGACGGAAAAGAAGTTGTGAATTTGTTTAAAAATCATCCACGAGGCACATACGATCTTATTTTGATGGATATTATGATGCCAAACATGGATGGACACCAAGCAACAAAAGCCATTCGAGCCTTGGGTATAGAGCGGTCCGATGCAGTTACGATTCCAATTATAGCTTTGTCTGCAAATGCTTTTATAGATGATATTCAGGAATCCCTGGATGCAGGCATGAATAACCATATTTCCAAGCCGATTAACATGGAGGAATTAATCAATACTATCACTAAATACATTAAACACGATTAGGAAAACAAAGAAGTTAATTCTGATGAAAAGTTTGCACTGACTTTTCTCTTTCGATGTGATATTATTATACTTGCCAGAAAAGCAATGAGGGTCTACGGAGTTTTCCGTAGGCTCTTTTTTCTTGACCGGATGCCATTGTTACCGCCTGCCTGTCCCATGACAGAAACAGCCGTGTGGCAGCAGAGTGCATGATCAAAGGTAAGTAATCATCCGTATTATCAAAGTAAGCCGCCCACTTGGGCGGCTCAATTTATTTCTTGTATTTCGTTCGAACTTCATCGGGCAAATCTTTTGACCACGGCAGGAGTTTATCCATCTCTTCAGTCTCTGGAAACACTCCCATTTTACGAATCTCGTCTAATATATAGGTAAGATAATTATACGGTTTCAGTCCGTTTAATACTGGGTTATAAGGGGATTTATATCTTTTTCGATTCTCTCATCCCCCGTAAAACCAGTAATCGTTATGGTTACTGGTTTTTGTGATTTACGCGAACAACGAGCCAAAGTCCGTGCTTGCACGAGACCTTGGCGACTGCCACGCAAAAGATGTCGAAGAAATGAATAGTCACTTTTTAATGTTTAACAAGAATATTATCTCAATCAATGCGAATCCTTTTCTTCACCGCAAAAACCAACAACAAAATGGGTAACCAGAACATTAACCACTAAAAGTGATAGCATTATTCCTGCGATAATAAGAAGCGGCCAATGAAATGTAAAATATGACAATTTGTTTTCCATATAAATCTTTACTCCAAACAAAGCTGCCATTCCTACAGTAAATAACAATCCCACCACACACATAAAATAATAACTGCCTTCTCCAAAGAGCATTAATTTCATTTGCTTATCGGTCATTCCAATACTTTTCATTACGTCAAACTCTTTTCGTCGAGCGTACATCCCAGTGAATACAACGTTACAATAATTGGTCAATCCCGCAATGAATAATATGATACTTACAGCACCTAAGAGAATTCGATTTCCTCGCATATATGTTTCTTTTTGCTGCATCAGGTCTGATTTACAGATAACAAAAACTCCTGCTTCGCCGGTTCCTTCATCCATTGATACTTCTGTCATTTCGGATCGTTTCTTATTTTCCTCGGATATCAGCTCGCTGATCTGTGTTTTCACATAAGGTTCTTTTTCCGAGTCGGCAGTTAATTCCATTGTTAATATCTTTTTCTCAGTTGGTATCTTTTGAAAGCCTTTCTCACTGATAAAATAGTATAAGCTGCATTCTCCATGCCAGGATTGATTTATTTCCGGGAAATCATCACTTTGCCTGTCCAAATAACCACATAGAGTAAATGTTTCAGATTCTTTTTGAGGGAATTCGTCTTCCTGTTGTTTCTCTTTATTCTCAGAATTACTTTGTTCTTTTCTAAGAATCGCATCTTCTCTTGAAAGCAAAGTTTTAAAGTATACCGGTTCGCCAATTGCTTCATCTGCAAGTTTTTGCTGTTCCGGGGTCAGCATATGATCATGTATGAGCAACACGCCATTTCCTTCTTCCAAAGATTTCAAATCAATATTGAGTTGATTATCCTGAACGTATTTCTCAAGCGACAAGATTTGATTGTCATTTAAAATCTGTACCGTATCCCAACTGAATCCTTCCACCATATTGTCATTTGTAAGATTCGAAAGCCCTTCATCATAAGGACGGATGCCCTTTCTGGACATAACTGTAGTTACATAAGCTCCTTCGATCAAATTAGATTTTTCCCAATCGATACCATCTATCTCGTGTAATTTTTTCTCCAACTCTTGAGAGATTGGTGAAAATTCATCATAATCGTTATCATACAACAGTTCCACACCATCTCCCTGCGTCAGCAAAGGATCCACATCGATTTCTCTGGTTTTATATTCTTCCCCCCACCCCTGGCTTTTCCCAAATTCGCTAAACTCTCCTGCCAGCAAAAAATCAGGGCGTTTTTCAAGAAGATGCTTATAATCACATCCATTTGTAAGTACATTCATTAGAACAAAGGATAGGACTCCTAAAAATATAGAAAGACTTGTAATGATAAATCGTGCTTTCTGTCGCGTTATATTTCCCCATGCAATATAGAACATTTCTCCTGTTTCTGAACGTCTTGGTACTATTTTCCTAGAGTGTTTTGTTTTTCTGGCAACTGTAATTTCGTTATAAGCAGCACTCTCAATACAAGACAGCTTCGTTATTTTTCTAATAACGTCTTCCGATGCTATCCACAAAATTCCATTTACAAACACAACAGAAAGCAAAAGAATCCACGGTCTGAAAAAGGAAAGTATTGTATTCCCTCCCATTTCCTGATAAAAATGGAAACCTAATAGTTCCGGTATTAATAAGACTAAAATCAGTGCAGAGATCAAACTTCCCAAGACAGAACCTTTTAACATGAGTGACCTCATTTGTTTCCGGTATATTTTTGTAATCTGTCTTTCTGTGGCTCCGATCGTGTGGAGCAGTCCGAGATTTTGAACATCTTCGCTCATGGATATCCAAAGGACATTGCGCACAAGGAAATATATTCCACACAAAATTCCTATTGTTCCCAATATCACCATCTCATATCCACCTGCGAATTTAGAAACAGCAGTATATTGTGCTGTATCAGAAACGTATATCTTCTGATCTGCACTCTTCATCGGCAATGTCTGATATAATTTTTCCTCTGTTTTACTCCTGTTTAAATGATCACTCTGACTGAAAAGTAAAGTATAAGGACCCTTTTCCAGTTTCAACTCTTTAATTTTGTCATGTGAAATATATCCGATTGCTAATTCATTTCCAGAGTCTGTATACCAGCCACACAATTCGAATTTTTCTTTCGAATGTTCGAACACACCTTTGTATACATCTAAGTTTATTTCCATTCCCTGTTCCGGTTCAGAGATACCAAGTTTTTTCAATGCCCGCTCAGATAATAGAATTTCATCCTTTTTCTGTGGGTAGCTTCCAATCACATTGGTATATGCCGGTCTCCAAAAATTGTTCCAGCTTTCTGAGTCAGCCCAGACTATATCACATATCGTTTTTGCATTGTTCTCCGAAACTTCTGTAGCTTCACCTACAAAAATACTTTTTCCAACTTGTTTTATATAATCCAGTTGTTTTAATTTTGCATATTGTTCTTCTGTTCCATCTTCTATTCTCCCCGAAGAAGCAGTTCCATTTTCTCTGATTAATCTTATTTCTTCTGCCTGTATTTTTCCAAATGAGATTCCGAATACCATGGTAATAGCAACAATACCGATTACGATCGAGCAAAATAGAATCGTATTTCTCACCTTTTTTGTGCCTGCAAAATTTTTAGCCAGGAATCGGATTATGTCTTTATTGTTATTCGGAATGTTCTTGTGAAGCATAGTAATCCCTCCTAACAATCGTTACAATCTCTTGTATAGATTTTCCCATCAGACATACGTATTACTCTGTCTGCCATCTGTGCGACCTCTTCTTGATGCGTCACGATCAATGTCGTCTGATGAAATCTTGCAGCACAGGATTTTAGTAATCCTACGACTTCCATACTTGTAACAGAATCCAGATTTCCGGTCGGTTCATCCGCCAGGACAATTGCCGGTTTCGTCAACAATGCCCGTGCTATAGAAACTCTCTGTTGCTGTCCACCGGACAGTGTTGATGGAAAACGTTCTAATTTATCTTTTAATCCAAGTATTTCTACAATTTCATTAAAGAAATCTATATCGATTTCCTTACCGTCAAGTCGCATCGGAAGAACTATGTTTTCGCGTATACTAAGCGAAGGAATTAAATTGTATTGTTGGAATACAAATCCGATATTTCTTCTTCTGAATATTGTTCTTTCTTCCTTACTGAGATCTTTTAAACTTGTATTTCTAATCCAGACACCTCCAAAATCCGGAATGTCAAGACCTCCTAACATGTTCATAAGTGTTGTCTTTCCACATCCGGACGTACCGACAACCGCTATAAATTCGCCCTCTTCCACCGTTAATGACACACCATCTAAGGCACGCACTTCATATGTATCGGATGTATAATATTTTTTTAGATTCATGGCTTTGATTATATCCATCTTTTCTGTAAACTCCTTTCGTAAATGCTACCTTTAACTCAGCCATAATCTATTTTACATGGTACCTCTTACAAACTTCTTACAAGCTGCATATGAACTGTCTATACTGGAAGGTTTACTTCTATAAGCAGCCCTGGCTTCATTTGTTTTGCTTTCATCATCCCTTTTTGTAATAGAACAATCTCTCTGGAAAGATATAAACCAATTCCGCATCCTTCCTGCCCTCTTGCCTGCTCACCACGATAAAATCTTTGAAAAATTTTATTTTCTTCTCCGTCTCTTATCCCGATTCCATAATCTCTTACTTGAATTTTATAAAACATTTCTGTCTGTTTCATTGTGATATTGATCGTGCTGTTGTTTTTACTATATTTGACTGCATTATCAAACACATTATAAAATGCCTCACACATCCAGTTTTTATCATGTTCGCAAATGATTTTCTCCGGCAATTCTACTTGAAAATAGATATCTTTCTCTTCTGCCTTTTTCTGTATTTGCCCCAACGCATTTAGAATCGTTTCAACAAGATTTTCTTTTTGAGTGTGAACTTGTATGATTCCCTGCTCTAATCGGGCAGTTTTTATAAAGCTCTCAACCAAAAAACATAATTGTTCTTCACTTGTTCGCAAGTCTTTTATGTATTCTGTATTCAATGTTTCTTGAGTTTCATTTAATGACTCTTGCAGCAATTCTGTATAATTTTTTATATTCGCCAGCGGTGTCCTTAGTTGATGCGCAATCTCAGAAATTAATTTCTGTATCTCATATTTACTTTTTTCAGCCTCTTTCCTTCTTCCTTCCAATATTTCCTGTAAACGGATTAATTGATTGGTCGTTTTAGAATAGATTGTTTCTTTCCCTATATCAGAACCATCTAATTCATTGCCGTTTATTAAGGATTCGGTCAATTTATATATTTTATTCATTTCATTTGTTCTCAAATGATTTTCAACTAAATATACAGTGCTTCCTCCGAGTATGAAACCTATTAAAAGTACTGTAAAAATTGCTACAACCATGCTACTCTCCCATTCTATATCCCATTCCAAATACATTACTGATAACATTCGATGAATCATTCAATTTCTTTTTCAATCTGCTGATCATAACGCTAATTGTGTTGGGATCAATGAATCCACTATCGATTCCCCATATATTTTCCATTATCATCTCTTTTGTAAGAACCTGGTTCTGGTTCATAATAAAATATTCTAAAAGCTGATACTCTTTGAGTGTCAAAGATATTTCCGTCTCTCCAACAAAAACCTGTTTTCTATCGGAATATAACATAACCTGTCCGCACATAAAAATATTTTCATTTGATTTTCTCTTTAACACAACTTCAATACGCTTGAACAATACTTTTATTGAAAATGGTTTAACCACATAATCATCTGCTCCTGTATCAAACGCTTTTAACATATCTTTTTCGTCATCTTTTGCAGTCAAAAAAATAGCTGGAATTTTTCTATTTTTTTGAAGCTCCTGATATAGATTTATTCCATCTCCATCCGGTAATCCAATATCTACGATCAACAAATCTACAGAACTATCTATATTTTTAATTGCTTCTTTTCTCGAACCAGCAAGAATCGTTATATAACCTTGATTTTTCAAAGATGTATCCAATGCCTTTCTTAATAAGGTATCATCTTCTATAATTCCTATTACCATATACTCCTCCAACTATGATACCTACGGATTGTTTCGTGCAATGCACTCCCACAATCCTGGTATCATCATATAATATAAAAATACACATATCTTCCTGCCAATACAAGCTTTTTACACAATAATATGAAGGGTGATGTTCAGAAATCATTCAAAGCATCACCTTCCTCTGTTGAAATCCGTAATACTAATTGTCATAAATAGAAAAGGGCGTTATAATAAAAACAATTTGAAATCAAAGAAATAAGTTGGAATTTCTAAACACAAGGAGAAAAAAATGAGTACAAAAGTTGAAAAAGCATTAGAACTACATGACAAAGGGTATAACTGTGCACAGGCTGTAGCCTGTTCTTTCTGTGAGGAATTTGGTGTAGACCAGGAAACAATGTTTAAAATCTCTGAGGGATTCGGATTTGGCATGGGCATGATGGACATGTGCGGAGCTGTAACCGGTATGATGATGGTTATCGGAATGGACAACAGTATTGGAAATCTTGAAAATGGAAAAGCTACAAAAGCAGATACCTATAAGAAAACAAAAGAATTTGCAGAAAAATTCCGCCAAAAGAACGGAACCTATTATTGTCGTGACCTAAAGGGAGTCTCTGGAAAGGGGAAAGTTGTCCCATGTTCTCAGTGTATTGCAGATGCTGTTGAACTGACAGAAATGTATTTAGAGAGTGTAAAATAAAGTCGCTAAATAATTGGGAGCTATGCTCCCATTATTTATTTCTCCCTGATCTCTTGAGATTGCCTCATCCACTGATCTTCTCTTCCAGTTGTAACAATCGATTGTTCAGTACTGTATAATAAGCGCTTTCTCTGTTTTCAACCAAGATCATCGTAATATTTGCTGCAACTGCAAGATCTACCAGGAAGCTGTCTTCTGTTCCTGCTGTTTCCTGACTGAGAATCATTTTATTCCCTTCATTCTGTTCTTTCAGTATTCTTTCGAACAGTTTCGTAAGAACTGTACTCTCGTCTATCTTAATTTCTTTTATCTTTTCTATCTCAATTTCTTCTTTTCTGATCAGCTGCGGCATACTTGGATGTACCGCACGTACGCCTCCAAGATACCTGTAAAGCGGAATCTTTTCTGCAGCCGCTGCTGCTCGCGCCACTGCAAGTGATATTGCAAAGGATGTCTGTTCATTTCCGTTTTCTTTCAGAATTGTATCAATCTTTCTTTGTTCAAATACATTTTCACCGATTATTTCCGGTGCAATCTGACTGTTAAGCAGTTCAATTTTTTCTTCAATGTGCACCTGCCGTTTTTCTGTCTGCTCTTTTTTACTATAATTTTTCCCTGCCATAGACGCTTTTCCTATGATTTCTCCTCCTGCCAGCACTTCCACTTCAATAGCCGGATTTCCGGCGAAATCAAGGATCTCTCTTGCATAAACGTCACGGATTTCTATTGCAAGATCCAGCTTATTTCTAACTTCTGGTTCCACACTCCAAAACCTCCTTTTCGTTGCTTTTCTTTCTATTTTTGTATGCTGTTTTTCGTACTTTGCTTAATTTCAGTATTTCCTTTTTGGAATAACTTCATGCGTTGACTTTTCACTTTTCAACGCTTACAATCATATGTGCAAACATTTGTGACAGATTTTTAGATTGGATGTTGCACACAAAAGCTATCATTTTCTTTTGGGGAGGAATTTATTTATGTTAGACAAGGGGAAGCATTTTCTTTTACTGACAGTCAGCACACTGATCATGGCGATTGGTACCTACTTTTTCAAGTTCACGAATAACTTTACCTTCGGCGGTATCACCGGTCTTGCTGTTCTTATTGCAAAGACAGGACTTATGACAGCCGGTGATTTCAACTTTGTTGCCAGTATGACACTTCTGGTGATTGGAATGATTGTTCTTGGTAAGAAATTCGCAGCTAAGACAGCTTATTGCAGTATTCTGCTCTCGGTAACGCTTTCTTTTCTGGAGCGTGTCTGCCCGATGAAAGCTCCTTTGACAGACCAGCCGATGCTGGAGCTTTGTTTTGCGATTGCACTTCCTGCTCTTGGCTCTGCCATTTTGTTCAACATTGGCAGTTCCAGTGGCGGTACAGATATTATTGCTATGATTTTAAAAAAATATTCCAGCTTCAATATCGGACCGGCTCTTATGCTTTCTGATCTGTTGATCACTATTGCCGGATTCTTTATCTTCGATATCAAAACTGGATTATATTCTTTGCTCGGACTTACGATTCGTTCTTTCATGGTAGACACCTTTATCGAGAACTTTAATTTGTCCAAATATTTTAATGTTGTATGTGACGACCCGGAACCGATCTGTGATTTCATCGTTCATGAGCTGAACCGCAGTGCCAGCATCTTTCACGCAACGGGTGCTTATTCCGGTCAGGACAAAGCGATTGTCCTGACTGCGCTCAACCGTACCCAGGCTGTCCGCCTGCGTAATTTCATCAAGATTACTGATCCAAAGGCGTTTATTCTGATCTCTAATACAAGTGAGATTATCGGAAAAGGATTCCACAGTATCTGATCAACTCTGTTTGATCAGATACTGTGAGTGGGGCATTCTAATGAAATAAGTGATCTCCGATCCGTGTTCCGTAACCGCCTACACTGAAATACAGACAATCTCCAATCGGATTGCTTCCTGCAAGCGCATCTTCTGCCGCCTGCATCGCAGCCTCTGTATAGCCCTGGTTTGCTCTTACGCGGTCAAGCCATCCGGACATTGCCGGTGAGAACTGACCGGACTGGTAGATTACTTCTTCCATCGTATCCGGATAAGAGGAACTCTTGATACGGTTCATTACAACCGCTCCAACCGCAACCTGTCCTTCATACGGCTGGTTTCCCGCTTCACAGAAGATCAGGGATGCCAGCAGTTCTTTTTCTGCCTGCTGTGCAGCCTCTGCTTCTGCCTGTGCCGCTGCTGCCGCTTCTGCCTCCGCCTTCTCTCTGGCGATCCGTTCTGCTTCTTCCGCCGCGCGTCTCTCTTCTTCCAGCTTTGCTTCATAAGCAATCTTCGCTTCAACTGCCGCGATCTTCACATTCTCGATCATCCCTGACTGTACATCGATCACTTCCCTTGATACACACCAGTCAGTACCTACATCCCCGGCAGACTGCGTGTCATCTAAAGTTTCTTCCTGATCCGATGGCTCCGTTGACACTTCTGATTCTACAGCACTCTGCTCCTGTGCTTCCGTGGAACTTGCAAATCCCGTCAGCATGACCGCACTCATCATTGCTGTATACATCGCCAGAAACATCCTTTTATTTTTATTAAATTTCATATACCCTCCTAACAATTTTGTTGCATAATTTTTACCATTTAATTGCTATTCTTTATTAATACTATGCATTATTTTCATTTTTATTACATTTATTACAAAAATGTTACGAGCGATATATTATCATAAAAATGTGTGCATGTCAACTTTTTTATTTCACGCAGAAAATCCGATCCTTTTTTCTACTAAAATACAGCTCCTGTAAAAGTCTCAACTTCCTACAAGAACTGTATCTCTCAACATCATTTTATCTCATTTTTTATAATGTCACGATTTCTCCATCTTCATCCCAGAGATCATGCCAGTCTTTTGCTCCATGCCACAAGAACACCTGTCCTTTTACAAGGCGGTTTCCTTTTTCGAGTGTTGCGATCTTCGCCATCTCTTCTTCTGTCAGCGGATCTTCTGTCATTGCTTTTAAGTTGCTTACATAGTTGTGAAGTGAGAACGGGATTGCAATCTCGCCTCTCTGTCTTGCCCATTTCAGTGCAATGATCGCCGGGTGACAGTTATGAGCCTTCGCAATCTCCTGCATAACCGGAGTCTGCAGATCTGCTACATCTTCCGGACACATATCTCTCTCCGGTCTCATCGGAGAACCGATTGGCATGTAACCTACCGGCTGGATATCGTGTGCTACGAGGTAATCGTAAAGTTCCTGTTGCTGGAAGCAAGGATGGATCTCGAGCTCACAGGCAACCGGTTTGATCTTCATCAATGGAAGTACTGCTTCGAGTTTCGGAATCGTCATATTGGAGATTCCGATGAATCTTGTCAGTCCGTCTTCGACGAGTTTTTCACACTGTCTGTATGTATTCATGAATTCTTCCACACTGAATGGTTTAGAATCCGGATTTCTTGACTCTACATCGCATTTTGGTGCATGGTAATTCGGGAATGGCCAGTGAATATAATACATATCCACATAATCACACTGGAGATCTGCGATACTTTTCTTGCAAGCTTCTTCGACATGTTCGTGCATATCGTTCCATACTTTTGTCATAATAAAGAGATCTTTACGTTCTACGATTCCCTCATCAAATGCATTTTTAAATACTTTACCGATCTCCGGTTCATTTCCGTAGCATGCGGCACAATCGAACATGCGGTATCCGCTTTTGATTGCTCCGTCTACTGCTTCAGCAATCTGATCTGCTGTAAATCTGTCGGAACCAAATGTTCCCATTCCGATACATGGTGCTTCATCACCTGTGTAGAATTTTACTTTTGGCACATCTGCCGGATTAATAAATTCACCCATGATAATTCTCCTTTTATCTAATCTAACCGATCTTCTCAATCTCCACCTGTGGATAGATCTTTTCCATATCTTCTTTTACGAAGAATCCTGTTTCTTCTCTGAGTGCTGCTGCCGCTGAGATCGCACTTGCTTTCTTCAATGTCTCTTCAACCGAAAGTCCTTCGCTAAGTCCAAGAGCGAACCCGGCAATCATGGAATCTCCGCATCCTACTGTGTTTACCGCATCGATCTTCGGCACACGTGCGCGAAAGATTCCGTCGTCACATACGACAAAGGAACCGTCTCCACCGAGTGACACTGCTACGATCTCGACTCCATCTGCATGAATCTGTTTTGCCGCATCTACCATGTCCTGGAAGTTGTCGCAGCTTTTTCCTGTCAACATACGGATCTCATCAATGTTCGGCTTGATCATCGTCGGCTTTGCCTCGATTCCCATCTCAAGCAGTTTTCCACTTGTATCAAGGATGACTTTCTTTCCTGCCTCTTTGCAGATTCTTACAAGACGCTGATAAGCTGTTCCGTCAAGTCCTTTTGGAACACTTCCTGACATAGCAACTACATCTGCTTTCTTCACCAGTTCTGTGAAATGTTTTTCGAATCCCTTAAATTCTTCCTCAGATACCGTGAATCCCGGCTCAAGAAATTCTGTCTGCACGTGATTGACTTCATCCCAGATGTTGATACAGGATCGGCTCTCTTCTTCCAGATGATAGAATTCGCTCTTGATTCCAAATGGTTTCAGTGCATCTTCGATATAATTTCCTGCATGACCTCCGACAAATCCTGTCGCAACCACTTCCGCTCCTGCGATAGACGCCGGCTTGGATACATTTAATCCTTTTCCGCCCGGTGTGTAGGCACATTCTTTCACACGGTTGACTTCACCGACCTGATAGCCTTCCACAACATATCTTTTGTCGATTGCTGCATTTAATGTTACTGTAAGTATCATATTCGGTACAGAGCTTTAACACATCAAAGCTCTTGTCCCCCTCTCTGATTAATCTTCGTTTACAAGCATTACTTTCCCCTGTACAAGTCCCGGTGTCTTAAACATCTGGAATGCTTCCTGTGCCTGACTCATCGGAACCATTTTGTAAATAAATCCTTTGTCGAATTTCAGCTGTCCTGTCGCAAAGTAATGTGCTGTCAGATCCCACTCTTTGCCCGGGAACGGTGCGCTGTAGGACATCCAGGATCCTGTCAGCTTGAACTCTTTACGGTTCATGTTCTCCCACATTGCCGGTGTGAACTCAAGATTCACATGTGGTGTTCCGATAAAGCATACATGGGATTTGTTTCCTGCAAGCTCAAAGGCCATATGCATGGTCGGAACCTGTCCGGCTGTCTCAAATACGAATCCATAGCCTTTACCGCCTGTGATCGCCATTGCCTCTTCCATAAAATTCTCTTTCGTTGTGTTGACAACTTCGTCAGCTCCAAGACGTTTCGCAAGTTCAAGTCTCTCATCGCTGATGTCGAATACTACAACTTTCTTGGATCCGAAGATCTTGCACCACTGCATTGTAAACATTCCGATCGTTCCGCCGCCGAGTACTGCAACATACTGTCCGCCCTGATAATCATTCTGGAATACACCGTGGATAGCTACGGTGGCAGGCTCAAACATGGCCGCCTGTTCATACGGAATGCCTGGATCATATACAACTGCATTTTGCTCTGGGATCACTACATAGTCCGCATTGGATCCCTGCTCTCTGGAACCAATAAAGCTGTAATGTTTGCACAGAGAGAAGTTTCCGTTCTGACAGTCATCACATTTCATACATGGTTTCAACGGTGCACCGGATACGTGATCTCCAACCTTAACCTTTGTTACACCTTCACCTACTTCTACAACATCTCCTGAGAACTCATGTCCAAGTACGATTGGATAGAAATGAACTCCGTTATGAAGTACTCGTGGAATATCAGATCCACAGATACCGGAACATTTTACTTTGACCTTAACTTCGCCCGGTCCCGGTGTCGGTTCTTCGTAATCAAGATACTGTACGTCTTCGTTGGCGCATACAACTGCTGCTTTCATTTTCAAGATCCTCCTTTTTGATCTTTTGTTAATTTTTTCTTATTCATGGTTTTTCGCCATAGTGTCCTTTAATTGTTTATAAAGCTCTATATATGTTTCGTAATTTCTATCATAAACTTTTCTGTTTTCATTATTCGGTTCGTGGGAACGCTTCTCTTCAACAGTAAGCTTCACCGCCTCGTCAAAGTCTTTGTACATTCCGATTCCGACTCCGGCAAGAATCACTGCACCGAGTGTTGTTGCTGTGTCAGAGGATGGAACAACAATTGGTTTTCCTGTGATGTCAGACTTGATCTGTGTCCACAACAAGGAGTTTGCTGATCCGCCCATCGCACGCAGGACTTCTACTTTCGCTCCGGCTTCTTCCGCAACATCAAGGTTATGCTTCAATGCATAGGCTGTTCCTTCCATTGCCGCACGGATGAAATGTCCTTTTGTCTTACTGAAATCTAATCCGTAGTAAACACCTTTTGCGTTTGGATCCCAGATCGGAGTTCTCTCACCGGACATATATGGGAGGAAGATCACTCCGTCACTTCCCGGTGCTACTGCTGCCGCCTCTTCATTAAATAAATCCAGTGAGCTTTTTCCCTGACGTTTTCCTTCTTCTCTTTCGTACGCTCCGAACTCCCGCTCAAGCCAGCGCATCACTCCGCCGCCTCCGGTTGTTCCGCCTTGTAAGAGCCAGCAATCCGGCACGACATGAAATCCAAGAATCAACCGCTCATCAGCACGATACTGGTCGGTACAGATACTCATTCCACCTGCCTGTCCACCTTGTTCCTGTGTCTCTCCGCTGTGGATCACTCCTGCGCCGAGAGTTCCACATGCTGCATCGAGTCCTCCGGTCACGACCGGTGTTCCTTCCGCCAGTCCGCTTTCTTTCGCAGCTTTCTTATTTACCTCACCGATCACTTCATGACAGGCATGAATTTCCGGCAATAGTTCAGAAGAAAATCCAAATTCCTGACACATCTCTTTATTCCAGGTTCCTGTTCTCATATCGAAACAGTGAAGGCCATATCCCTGAGAACGATCCTGTGTCATCACACCGGTCAGTTTGTATGCAATATAACTGTTGGATTGAAGGATCTTATAAGTCTTTGCATAGACTTCCGGCAGATTTCTCTGATACCAGATGATCTTTGCAGTTGTATAAGATGGCTGCAAAGAGTTGCCGCAAAGCTCGAAGATCTTGTCTTTCCCAATCTTTTCATTGAATTCTTCACAGATATCTGTGGCTCTTGTGTCCATCCAGATTGGGGTGTTCGTAAGTACATTTCCATCTTTATCGACTGCGATCGCAGACCAGCTCTGTCCATCGATTCCGATTCCTTTAATCTCTTCCGGGGAAATATTTCCTTTTACGAGTACCCTTGGGATTGCATCGCAAACTGCTTCCCACCATTCTTCCGGATTCTGTTCTGCCCATCCAGGATGTGGGTAATAAACCTGATAATCACCGGTTCCGGTTGCCTTGACGGTTCCGTCTTTTGCAAAGACTGCAATCTTGCAGGCACTGGTTCCGATATCTATTCCTAATAAATATTCTCCCATGGTCTCCTCCTCTTTATGAAATGTCCGCCACTGATTCTCCTTCTACGAATCCGGTTTTCAGCCAGATTGTCTCTGTTGTTTCTATTTTGTCTGATGTTTTATCTGATGTTTCATCCTTATCTTCGAGATGACTCAATAACAGATTTGCTGCCGCTTGTCCAATCTCTTCCGTTGGCTGTGTCACGATGGTCAATCTTGGTACTACAGCTCTTGCAAAATCCATGTTATCAAATCCTATCACAGACAGCTGTTCCGGAACTTTGATACCAAGGTCATTGATCTCCATCATTGCTCCGACTGTCATCTCGTAGTTGGAGATAAAGACTGCTGTCATATCTGGATTGTCTTCGTAAAGCTTGCGCATCGCTTTCGCTCCGCCGGCAATCGTGTAGTTACCATCTGCCAGAAGTTTTGTATCTGTTCTATCTGTTTTGCCTTTTAAATCTGATTGTTGTGCTGATCTAGCTTTGGATGATTCTTGTATCGCAAGCTCATATCCTCGTTGACGTTCCCTTGCTGTATACACATTATCCGGTCCTGTGATCATACCAATCTTTTTATGCCCTTTTTTCATCAGCCGTTTCACTGCGTTCTGCGCTGCTCCTTCATTGTCTACAAGAACACAGTCGCAATCTCCGTTCTCCATCCTTCGGTCGATCAGTACAACCGGTCTTCCGGATTTTCTAAATCTATCAAATACTTTCTTCTCTGCTCCGGTTGGCATCATGATCAAGCCATCCACTCTTCTGTGAAGAAGGAATTCTGCTGCCTCTTCTTCTCGCTTCACATCGGATCTGCAGTCACAGATCATCGTCGCATACCCATGACTTCTTAATAAATCTTCCGCTGCTGTAATGATCTCGGAAAAGAAAATGTTGTTCAACTCGGGTAAGATGATTCCGATGGTCTTCGTTCGGTTTGTCTTTAATCCTCTTGCAACTTCATTTACCTCAAAATGAAGCTTCTCAATTGCCTCTTCGATCTTGATTCTGTTTTTCTCACGCACATTTCCTCCATTTAGATAAGAAGAAATTGTTGCAAGTCCGAGCCCTGTCTCTCGGGCAATGTCTTTCATCGTTGCACCCATAAACTTATTTCCTTATTCTGTATCTTGTAAGCTATCACTTGTTTTATTTTGCTTTTCCATCACATCCGCACATCTTCATGCGTGCGATCACCTGTTCTTTTACAGCTTCCATCGCAACAACACCGAGTTTCTTCGGATCGAATATCTCCGGCTTCTCTTCAAGCAGTTTCTTCACGGCATCTGTGTATGCAACACGAAGCTCTGTAGCAAAGTTGACTTTACACATTCCACGCTCTACACATTCTCTTACGTCTTCTTCACTCAGTCCGGAAGCTCCATGAAGCACGAGCGGAACATCTACAACTTCTTTGATTGCGCTTACTCTTGGCTTGTCAAGAACCGGGGTTCCTACATAAAAGCCGTGCGCTGTTCCAATCGCTACTGCAAGAGAGGAAACTCCTGTGCGCTCTACGAATTCTTTCGCTTCCTGCGGATCTGTGTTCGTATCAGCATCAGCCTCAAGGTCGTCTTCCTTTCCGCCAACTTTACCAAGTTCAGCTTCTACCGGAATACCAAATGCATTTGCTACATCTACAACCTTCTTCGTCACTGCGATATTATTCTCAAAATCTTCGTGGGAACCGTCGATCATAACAGATGTGTAACCAGCTTTCATTGCCTGAACTGCAAGTTCAAAGCTATTGCCATGATCCAGATGCAGACATACCGGGATCTTTGTTTTCGCAGCTTCTGCTTTCACGATTCCTGCAAATGTCTCCAATGTTCCGTACTTTACAGTAGAAGGTGTTGTCTGAAGCATCACCGGTGCGTTCAGCTCCTCCGCTGCAGCGATGACTGCTTTAACCATCTCCATATTCTCTACATTGAATGCGCCTACTGCGTATCCATCCTTCTTTGCGTCTAAAAGCATCTTTTCTGATGTAACTAATGGCATCGTATCGTCCTCCTTATTTCCAAAACCGAAACGTTTCGGTTTTGCTTATGTGTTTATTTTAGTACAGGATTTATTGCTTGTCAAGATAATGAAAACGAAAAGTATATTTTTATTAAAGCTGCAAATAATGTAACTGTTCAGAGCCAACCTCCAAAATGCTACGCATTTCGTCGGTGTGGCGT
>OHHQ01000412.1_pt1 | contig 24122 bp, 15 predicted proteins | sample 1568051 | NCBI WGS metagenome assembly OHHQ01 (sample SAMEA3879567, study PRJEB24766) | human gut metagenome | biome: human-associated habitat; feature: feces | place: USA | collected 1985/1987
CCTTTACCTTCACTAAGGCTGACACCGGCTCCATCACGGTAGAAATCGTGAACGGCGCCGAGAGCGTAACCGTTCGTGAGGTAGAACTGATGGGAGCGGATATCCCTGATGAGACAGTGGTGGATAAGAGCGCTCTGAAGGAGCAGATCGACAAGGCCGACTCTCTGAAGGAAGCCGACTATACCGCTGATTCCTGGGAGAATATGCAGAAATTCCTGGCAAAGGCAAAGGACGTTTACAATGATCCAAAGGCGGACCAGGCTGCGGTCAACGGCGCCGCTAAGGATCTGGAGCAGGCCATCAGTGATCTGGAGGATGTGATTGTCCCCGGCGAGGTGGATAAGACAGAGCTGAACCGGGCGATTAAGCAGGCGGAAAGCCTGAAAAAGGAGCTCTATACAGCGGATTCCTGGGACAAGATGCAGGAAAAGCTGAAAGCAGCCAGAGATGTTTATGCGAATCCCGACGCGGATCAGCCGGCGGTAAACCTGGCGGCGGAAGAGCTCAGCGAGGCGATTGCCAATCTGGACCTGGTGAATCCTCCGGCAGAAGTGGATAAGAGCGGCTTGAGAGACGCGGTCAATCGGGCCGAAACCTTAAAGCAGGATGGCTATACCGACAGCAGCTGGAGATGGTTCCAATCCGCCCTGGAAGAGGCCAAGGCTGTGCTGGCCAATTCAGACGCTACCCAGGCGATGGTAGACAGTGCGGAGGCCCGGCTGGAAGCCGCTATGGAGGATTTGGAGAAGATCGGAACCAATCCCGGCGGCGATATCGCCACAGGCGACTGGCTGGTTTCCGGAATTTCCATTTTGCTGGCTGCTCTGGCCCTGGCAGGTGCCGGTATTGTGATCTTCCGGCGCAGAAGGCGTGACGCTTAAATTCTGTAGCTGCGGAGCCCGAAGCTTTTGCGGGAACAGCAGTAAGAAAAAATTCTTCTATAGGGATTAGAGGAAGGATAAAACCGCGGGCCGGCAGGCATCCAAAGGGAAATCAAATCGGATGTCCGCCGGCTCTTTTTATTAGGATGATAAGAAGGAGAATAACATGAAGCAGGCTGCTATTTTCGATTTAGACGGCGTGATTGTAGATACCGCCAGATTCCACTATTTGGCGTGGAAAAGGCTGGCGGCAGAACTGGGCTTCCAGTTTACCGAGGCGCAGAACGAGCGCTTAAAGGGCGTCAGCAGAATGCAGTCCTTGGAATATCTGCTGGATTCCGGCGGCCTTCAGAACCGTTTTTCCCAGGAGGAAAAAGAGAAGATGGCGGCACGGAAAAACCGGTGGTACGGGGAACTGATCGCCACACTGACGGAAAAGGACCTGCTGCCAGGCGCCGAACGCCTTTTGAAAGAGCTGAAGGCTGCGGGAGTGGCCGTTGTGCTGGGGTCCGCGAGTAAAAATGCCCCGCCGATTTTGAAGAGCCTTGGAATACAGGAGCTGTTCGACGCCGTGGTGGATGGAAATATGGTCCAGGAAGCCAAGCCGGATCCGCAGGTGTTTACCCTGGGAGCCCAGCTGGTGGGAATCCCCTATGAAGACTGCGCCGTATTTGAGGACAGTCAGGCTGGAATCGAAGCGGCGAACCGTGGGGGGATGTATTCCATCGGCGTCAGTAAGACGGGTGCTTTGCAAGGCTGCAAGGAGCAGATCGCTGATCTTTCCCTGATTGGGGAAACCAGATGGTATCAGAAAATTTTATTGTCGTTGTCATCAGAAGGAGATCAAAGCAATGTATGATTTCAAAATTACAAAAACTGATTTTATGATAAATGGAAAAAAGGAGCTGCTTCTATGCGGAGAGCTGCACTACTTCCGCATGGAAAAGCAATACTGGGAAAAAGCGCTGGACGCGCTGGTAGACTGCGGATGCAACGCGGTCGCCTATTACGTTCCCTGGTTTGTCCATGAATATGAGGAAGGAAAATTTGATTTTACCGGCGAGCTCTGCCCGGAGAACGATCTTCACACCTGGATTCAGCTGACTCAAAAAAAGGGCTTGCTGGGCTTCTTCCGTCCCGGCCCTTATGTGTATGCGGAAACCACTGATTTGGGACTGCCTAAATGGTTTTCACAGAAATACCGGAACGCTCACGTCAAAGGATATCAGGATGGCAAATATGTGGATGTGGGAATGAAGAACAATGTGGCCCACAACCATCCGGATTTTATCAGGGCGGCGGAGCGCTGGTATAAGTCGGTATGCGGAGAAATCCAGAATTACCTGGCGCCGAAGGGAAACATTGTGATGTTCCAGCTCTGCAATGAGATCCCCACCGAGGATCTGGATGACAGAAATCCGGAAAATCTGGGGATCGGCCGGGAGGACGGACTTTATCCCCGCTATTTGACAGAGAAGTATGGGCAGGCCAGCCGGCTGAACCAGTATTATGAGTCGGATTTTTCCGATCTGCTCACCATAGAGCCCCATATGCTGGAGGCGGCGAATCCCAGCTTGGCACAGCGGGATCATTTAGAGTTTGTCTATGACTTTTATTTTCCGGCTTACTTCCAGACCTTGCGGAAAATCGCGCGGAACAATGGTGTTCAGGTAGAAATGATACATAACGCTTACAATCCCAGGGCGATTTCCCTGCATTACGGGAACAACCGGAAAAATCCCTGGCTGAATATTGGAATCGACTGCTATTATTCCCTGACAGGCCAGCTCGGAATCCGGGAGGGAACCTATTTCTGCGATTACGGCGCGGAATACGCCTCGAATTTTTTGGCGAAGGCTCCCTGGGTCATTGAGCAGGAAAGCGGGTATTGGAAGGACTATCCCCAGGTTTACGGGCCAGAGCTTTATCTATGGAACCTTTGGACGATCGCGGCGGGCTACCGGGGGTTTAATATGTTCCTGTTCGCCGGATGTGAGAACCGGCCCGGCATGGGCTGGTACGGTACCGACCATAATTGGCAGACTCCCGTAAGCTGTACCGGAGAACGGCTGGAAAATTACCCGTATTTGGCGCGTTCCCTGTCGGAAATTAAGAAGAACCAGGAGGACCTGACAGCGCCTGTCCGGCATGACCTATTGTTCGGCGTCAAGAATGACCCGGGACTGATCTGGAAGCGGACCGCCCGAGCCAGCAACGATTTTTATTTTGTGCTGAAGTCGGCGGGTTTCACGCCAAGAGTGTGCGATTTCGCGGAGGAGCCTATGGAGCGGCTGAAAGAAGCGCAGGCCCTGTGCGTCCTTTCCGACGAAGCTATGGATGAGACGGTTCAGGAAAAGCTTTGCGAGTTTGTCAAAGAGGGCGGCAGGCTGATTCTGTGCGGGCGGGTGCCGACACGGGATTCCTGGAGTCAAAGCTGCACCCTGTTGGCGGATATGTTCGGCATGTGCGCGGAGGAAATGGAGGACAAAGGGGACGACCAGCAGAAGCTGAAGCTGGACGGTAAGGAATATTACATCGGCAGAACCGTACAGCCGATTATGGCGGCGGCAAAAAATATTCTGGCGGCGGAGGATGCTGGAAATCCGGCCGTATTTTACTTTACTCTTGGCCAGGGGGAACTGCTTCTGCTTCCATTCTCCCTGGAACCCACATTTTACAGCCAAGCGGAAGCCGTGAAGCTTCTGCTTGGAAAAATCGGTGTCAAGCCCTATATTTCCGGCGCGAAACGCCTGAGAATCATTCCAAAGCAAAACGGCAAAGCTGTGGCCTTGAATCCGAATCCCGTCGCCGCTGCGGAAGAAGTGTACTTGGGGGACCGGCGGGTTGCGGTCTCCCTGGAGCCGTATGAGTATGCCATTTTATAATTAAAGGGGTATTTCCATGAATTATTTGAAACCATTTGACCCGGCCTATTGTGTCGAGGAGGAACGTAATTGCCGGCGTTATACCAAATATTACGAGGGCGTTTTCGCTCAGGGATCAGGGTATCTGCAGATTCGCGGCTCCTATGAGGAAGGCCTGTCCTGCGCAGACCAAGGCGAGCTCTATATGCGTATGCCCGCTAACGTGACCATTGAAAAGCCAAGGCATCCCTATTCCAAATGGGGAGTCTATGTGCCGGGCGTCACGGGGATCCATCCCATGCTGAAGGAAGAGCTGGTGAACCTGCCCTACCTATTAAAGCTGGACGTTACCGCCGATGGGGAAAAGCTCGATATGGAATTGCCTGGAATCCACAATTACCGTCGGTGCCTGGACTTTCGAGACGGAGTTCTTTACCGGGACTTTGACTGGCGTACGGAAAGTGGAATTGTCCGCTGTCAATACCGCCGGTTTCTGCCCAGACAGCTGAAGCGGGTGGTTGTGCAGGAGTTTTCCTTTCAGGTGGTTTCGGGCCGCTGCCGTCTGATGATTGAAAATGGAATTGACTGCAAGGTAACGACTAACGGTTACAACCATTTTAAAAAGGTAGAAGAGAGCGGAGAGGCCGGCCGCCGCGCGTGCGTTATCCAAACGGACAATGGAGATTCTATCCGGATGCTTTCCATGCTGTTCGACAGTCAGGGAAAAGAGCTGGGGTCTGTCGTTGATTCCGTTTTGCGGGAGGGGGAAACCCTGAAGCTTACTAAATTGTCCGCCGTTTCCACATCCCGGGATCTAGACGCTGGCTATCTGGAATTTGACCAAATGGAAGCCTTGCTGGCGGAAACCATTAATAGGGGAGAAAGGGTCTATCTGGAGAACAAGGCTCAATGGGCTCGCCTTTGGAAGAGGGCAGGCGTCTCTATCGTTGGAGATGAGACGGCGCAAAAGGCAGTGAACTTTTCAATCTACCATTTGCTCCGCAGCGTCAATCCAGACGACAGCCGGGTGGCTGTCTGCGCCAAGGGCTATTCCGGCGAGGCTTATTTCGGGCATTTCTTTTGGGATACTGAGGTCTATTTACTCCCCTTTTATTTGTATACCAATCCAGAGCTGGCGAAAAAGCTGGTGGAGTTTCGTATTCAGACCTTGCCCGGCGCCATGGCGAACGCCAAGGCTTACGGATATCCGGGCGCCCGGTATCCCTGGGAGTCTTCTGTTTCCGGTGAGGAGCAGTGCCCCAACTGGCAGTACGCGGATCATGAGATCCACGTTACGGCTGATGTTGTCCATGGCATTTGGCACTATTATCAGGCGGCCGGGGATTTAGAGTTTCTGAAAAATGCCCTGCCGGTGCTGAAGGAGACGGCCCGCTACTGGCTTGCCCGTGTTTGCCGCAGGCCCGGCGGGGCCGTGACGCTGGATGGCGTTATGGGGCCGGATGAATATATCTGCCTGTGCAATAATAACGCCTATACCAACTTCATGGCGGCCCGCAGCCTGGAAATTACCGCTTGGGCTTTGGAGCTGTGCGGAGAAGCAGCGGAGCCCGGTTTTATAGAAGATCTGCGGGAGACGGCTCAGGGCCTTATGAATTCTGTGGACTGGTCCGGAATCATTCCCCAATGCGACTATTTTGAGGATTATGAGGAGCCGAATTTTGAAACGATGTGGCCGGACCGCTCCAGGCCGTTTGGCGGACAGGTGTCTCAGGAGTATAATTACCGGGTCAAAGCGCTGAAGCAGGCAGACGTACTCATGCTGCCCTATCTGTTTCCGGAGCGGTTTTCCGCGGAGCAAATCAGGCAAAGCTATGACTTCTATTATCCTTATACTACCCATGATTCCTCGCTTTCCGCGATCATACATTCTATCCTGTGCGTCCGGCTTGAGAGAGACCGTGAGGCGTGGGAGCTGTTTCAAAGGGCTTTGGAAATCGACTTGAGCGAAGCGAAAATGGGAGCGGCGGAAGGCGTTCATATCGCGAACTGCGGCGGAATCTGGCAAGGCGTTATTTTAGGGTTTGCCGGTATGAAATGGGAATATGACTGCGACCAGCCGACCTTTTATCCGAGGCTTCCAAAGCACTGGAAATCCCTCTCGTTTTCTGTGTGCATGAAGGGAGAATTCTACCGGGTGTCCATTTGCGGCGATCAGGCTCATGTGATAAAGGTTGAATAGAAAGCTCGATTTTAAGCTGAAAAATGAAGTGAGCTGAATTTAAGCGGTTTCCGTGCTTTTTATGGATGAGCTTTAGGCTCTCTTCAACTGTTCGCGGGAAATGCGCCACGAAGCGAAAATCGGGAATCGCGGCGGAAAGAAGGAAACAAGGAGCTTTCAATAGAAGCTTCATGCTATTGCGGCATATGGCTTCGAGGGGACGAATTTTTTTATTTAAGACAGCCCTTAGAGACAGGTAACGGCTATTTCACCGCGCGAATAAGGCCCTGCGGCAAGCATTCTGCTTGCCGCAGGGCCTTTGCTTTTGCTTTCAGCTTCAGGAGTACAGGACAACGGCGCGTCAGGCGGCTAAGCCGTGGTGGATTGCTTCTGTTCACAATAATCAAAATCGCGTTGTTCAGCATCTTCCATTTACTCTGCGAATGGTCAATGTTAATATGAATCCGTAGTTTAATACAAATTTTCCGTTGAAAGTGCCAGCGGGGTTTATGCGGCATTTAACAGGAATTTTTAAGAAGGGAAGGATTTTATGAGCAATTATGGAATTCAGACAAAACCATGCGAGCTAAAGTATGCGCCAATGGATATCGAAAAGCGCAGGAAACTGCTGTCGAAGAAAAGCGTCAGCAGTCTTTATCCGGCGAAGGCGGATATTGATGTTGTGGTAACAGGGAACGGAAAACAACGCATTGATGTGATTGGCGACCCCTATCATGAGAGAATCATTTTTAAAAGAGAACGAATCATGGATATGCGTTGGAAGGATACGCCGGAGCCGCCTGATGTGGCTTATGCGATCCCGGAATGCAGAAGGCTTTTACTACAGGGTGAATTTGAGAAAGCGGCAAAGCTGATGGATCAGGCGACGAGAGATGCGGGCTATGATAAATGGCTTGACAAACGTCCATTTGGCGTGGAGTTTCCTCGGCTGCATCCCCGGCTGCATTCGGTAATGGAATTATTATTGGATTTTGACGAGGCAGAAAACAGCCATGACTATCTCCGCTATCTTGACATGATGTCCGGAGAAATTACGGTGCGGTGCGAAGACGGCAAGGGCGGGATCATCCGCCGCTCTTTCGCGTCGTTCCCGAAGGATGTGGTAGTACAGGAATTTAAGCGCCAGGACGGGAAAAGCTTTGATGTAACCATGCGTTTTGTTGCGCCGGGCGGATATGAACTGCAGGATGACTTTGGAGAGTTTGTGCTGGTGGACTTCCATGAAATGTATCCGATTCCGGGAAGCTCTGTCCAGGTTCAGACGTCGGCGGACAGTTGTACCGTATCTTTAGCGTATGATCCCCAATACGGAACCAGAGGCTATTGCTGTTCCTCCTTGATTCAAACGGATGGACAGGTTACGGAACATAAAAGCGATGATTTTAACGGATATATCACGGTGAAAGACGCGACAGCGGTCACTGTTTTATCCCGGACGAATAAATATGAGGAGGACTATGAGCACAGCCTTGCGGAAACGGTGCTGGAAGATATTAGAAAAATTACGGGCACTTATGAGGAGCTGTTGGAAGAAAACAGAGCGCATTTGCAGCCGATGATGGAACGGTCTACGCTGAATCTTGAAGGGGACTGGGCCCTTTCCGCTGAGGAGCTTCTCCAGGAGCAGCACAGCAGAGGCGTGGAGCTGAGCCCCATGATGATGGAAAAGCTATACGACATGGGAAGATTTTTCATGATTGCGGATACCGGCGACGACCCGCCTTCCTTGTTCCAGCATAATATCAATACCAATTTGCAGGTGTGCGCGGGTAATATGACTGGCCTGCCTGAGGTGATGGATACCTACTTTAGGTTCTACGAGACCAAATTTGATGATTTTAGATTAAACGCCAAACGGTTCTTTGGCTGCCGGGGCGTGCTGGGAAATGTGCATTGCGACTATAATTCAGGCCTGTTCTACCAGTTCTCGATTGTCTATCCGCATTATTGCTGGACTGCTATGCTGGGCTGGATTTACAACGAATTCTGGGGCCATTATCTTGTGACTGGCGATAAGAAGTTTTTGCGGGAGCGCGTCGTACCTGGCTTAAAAGAGATCGCGCAGTTCTATCTTGACTTTCTGTCCGATACGGATGAGGAAGGAAAGGTGATTTTTTATCCCAGCTATTCTCCGGAAGATCCTTCAATGAACGATTACCATGTGCCGTTCCCGAAAGACGTGTATGCCATGAATGTAAACTCACTGATGGACGTTATGGCTTGCCGCGAGGTGCTGGATAATCTGATGGAAGCGTGTGAAATCTTAGATTTGGATGAACCGGATTATCCAAAATGGAAAGAGCTGCGGGGAAAGCTGCCCACCTATCTGCTGGATGAAGAGGGCGCCGTCAAGGAATGGTCTTTCAAATATTCCGGGGAGAACTATGATCACCGCCATGTATCGCACCACTATGACGTATGGCCGGGCAGAGCGATTACCCCGGAAAAAACGCCGGAGCTGGTTCAGCCGTTTATCTTGTCAAACCGGAAGCGGGGCCATCAGGATGATTCGGCCCATGGCGTGATTCACAGATATTTTACCGCCGTCAGGCTGGGCGACCTGCCGGATGCCATGCATAATTTCCGTACGCTGATGGAGCATGGCTACGTTACCCGAACCTTGAATACAGTCCACTATCCTTATCGTGTGTTTTGCGGGGATCTGTTAGGGGCTATGCCGGCTATGCTTTTGGAATTGCTGGTGTATTCAGACGAAGGGCTTATCAAGCTGCTGCCCGCGGTTCCTGACGATTTGAGCAAAGGTTCCGTAAAAGGCGTATGGCTGTACACCTTTGCGAAAATTGAAAGCATGGAATGGGATATGAAGGCCGGAAAGGCTGACGCGGAAATCTCCTCTTTAGAAGATCAGGAAATTCATTACCTGTTCCCAGTAGGCTATCGCAAGGTCTTTGTAGATGGAAAGCTTTACGCGGAAAACGGTAAGGAATTTAACCTTGAAATGAAGAAAGGGACAACAGCGGTTATTTCTTTTGAGTTTTAACAGCAAATCCGCGGCGGAGCGCCTGTCTTTTCAGACAGGCGCTCCGTGCAGTTCATAAAATAAGCGGGAAACTGGGACGCCGCAGTGAAAATATGAATGGAAAAAATAAAAAATCCGAGAAAAATACTGGTGCCTGCCGAAAGGGAAAAGCTTATCCCAAAATCAGGAGGGAAGGAAAAAGCTTATGGCTTTCACGGAAGAGCTCCTGATGAATTTCCACAAAGAAATCACATAAAGGAGAGTGGCTTACTCATGCCAAAACAAAAATGCTACCCGCCTGTTCCCCTAACGGATATCCGGATATCCGATCCATTTTGGTCGCGTTATCTCGATCTAGTGAAGGAGGTGATGCTTCCATATCAGTGGGACGCGCTGAATGACCGGATTCCAGGGGCGGAACCAAGCTGCGCGGTGCAGAATTTCCAAATTGCCGCCGGCCTTGCGCAAGGGGAATTCCAAGGCGAAGTTTTTCAAGACAGCGATGTGGCGAAATGGCTGGAGGCGGCCGCTTATCTCTTAGCGGCCGGTCCGGATCCGGAACTGGAAGCGGTTGCCGACGGCATGATAGAGATTATAGAAAAGGCGCAGCGGCCAGATGGATATTTAGATACTTACTTCATCATAAAGGAGCCTAAAAAGCGATGGTCCAATTTATATGAATGTCATGAAATGTATGTAGCCGGCCACATCATTGAGGCGGCGGCAGCCTACTATCAGGCTACCGGAAAAAGAAGGCTTTTGGATGTGGCGTGCCGGCTGGCAGACCATATTGAAAGCGTTTTTGGAACGGAACCGGAAAAGATACAAGGGTATCCGGGCCATCAGGAAATTGAATTGGCGCTTGTAAAATTATATCAGGCAACCCAAAATGAGAAATATTTGGCTCTAAGCAAGTTCTTCATTGACCAGAGGGGAAAGAAGCCTAACTATTTTCAAAAGGAATGGGAAGGTTCAAGGGATAGGCGCACTTTTAAAACCGGCGCGCCTGTTCCTCCGCCGGATTTGAAATACAATCAATCCCATGAGCCGGTGCTTCAGCAGGAAGCCGCCGTGGGACATGCTGTTAGGGCGGTATATATGTATTCGGCGATGGCGGATTTGGCGCGGGAGGCCGGCGATCAGGAGCTATTGAAATCTTGCAGGCGCTTATGGGACAATATCGCTTCCAAACAGCTGTATATTACGGGAGGAATCGGGGCCACTCATAACGGAGAGGCCTTCACCTTTGCTTACGACCTGCCAAACGATACGGCGTATGCGGAAACGTGCGCTTCTATCGGGTTGATTTTCTTTGCCCATCGCATGCTGCAGATGGACATGGACAGCCGTTACGGCGATGTTATGGAAAGGGCTCTCTATAATGTAGTGCTGGGCTCCGCTTCCCGGGATGGAAAGCGATTTTTCTATGTGAATCCTTTGGAGGTTTGGCCGAAGGCCTGCGGCGGCAATCCGGATAAACAGCACGTAAAGCCGGTAAGGCAGAAATGGTTCGGATGCGCCTGCTGTCCGCCTAATGTGGCGCGGCTCATGGCCTCCTTGAACCAATATCTATATTCCACTGACGAAGATACCATTTATACGCATCTTTATATCAGCGGGGAAGCGGGGATTAAGATCGCCGGCGGAGAAATGCGCTTAAAACAGGAAAGCAGTTATCCATGGGATGGCCACATCAAGTTTACCGTGTTGTCGGCGCTGCCGGAGGACGAACTATCCCTCGGCCTGCGTCTGCCCGGCTGGTGCCGCAATTGGTCTGTGCTTTTCAATGGGAAGCCTGTACCGCGGCCCGTGGTACAAAAGGGCTATTTAAAGGTCGCGGCCCATTGGCATGAGGGGGATACGGTAGAGCTGCGGTTAGAAATGCCTGTGGAATGTTTACAAGCCAATCCCCAGGTGCGCGCCGACGCTGGCAAAATCGCTTTTCAGAGAGGGCCTCTGGTCTATTGCCTGGAGGAATGTGACAACGGCGCCAATCTATCCGCCCTGTCCGTGGACCCCGGCTCCGCCTTTTCCGTGTTTAAAGACAGTCAGCTTTTAGAGGGGGCGGTTGTCATAGAGGGCAAGGGAGTCCGGGAATCAGAAGACGGCTGGGGAAACCACCTTTACCGGCCTTATAAGGCAGCGGAAAAAGAAACAAAAATCAGACTCATTCCTTATTTCCTGTGGGCAAACCGCGCCCCGGGGGAAATGGCCGTATGGATACGGCGGCGGTAGCAGAGCAGGCCTCCTGGAAAGCCTGCGCAGAAGAAAGGCGCGGATTTGACCGTAAATCTTGGCCGCCCCTTTTCACCGCCAGAGCCAGACTGAGGCCGTTGGGCATTTGTATTGGAATGCTGGACGCCTGCCGGCCGCTTCTCGAAGACGGGCAGGCGTCCTCAGGCCGCTTCGCTTGTTTTAATAACGCTTATATGAGAACAGAAGGAGGACAGGAAATGGAATATTATAATCCGATTATTCCCGGGTTTTATCCCGATCCCAGCATCTGCCGGGTGGGAAACGATTATTATCTTGTGACCAGCTCCTTTGAGCTTTTTCCCGGCGTTCCCCTGTTTCACAGCGATGACCTGATCCATTGGGAACAAATCGGCTGTGTGCTGAACCGGGAATCCCAGCTGCCGCTGGGACGCTGCCAGCCATCCCAAGGAATTTGGGCTCCGACCATTCGTTACCATAAAGGCCGTTTCTATATGGTGACAACCAATATGAGCGGCAAAGGGAATTTTTATGTGTGGACAGACGATATCCGAGGAGAATGGTCTGACCCGATTTGGGTGAGCCAAAAGGGAATTGACCCTTCCTTGTTTTTTGATGATGACGGGACTGTGTATTTGTTGAGCACCTTTGACGGGCCAAAGGGCCAGGGGATTGGTCAAAGCATTTTGGATTTGGAGACGGGAAAGCTTCTGACGGAACCGAAGCCGGTGTGGTATGGGTCCGGTGGAAAGTATCCAGAGGGGCCCCATCTTTATAAATGGGATGGACTTTACTATCTGATGATTGCCGAGGGCGGAACAGAATATGGCCATATGGAAACCATCGCCCGCAGCCGTTCTCCGTGGGGGCCTTATGAGAGCTGCCCCAGGAATCCGATTCTCACTCATAGAGACACAGCTTTAGACCAGTTCCAGGCTGTAGGGCACGCGGATCTTGTAGATACGCCTGATGGAGAGCTGTGGGCTGTGTTTCACGGGATTCGTACGACGCAGTATATGCTCCACCATATCGGCCGGGAAACTATGCTGGCGCCAGTTTATCGGGATAAGGACGGCTGGCCGGTAATCAACGGGGGAAACCCGATCACGCCCCATATGCGGGTTACAAGCATAAAAAGAGAGATCCCACGTGAAACCGGAAAGGCTTCTTCGGAATCAGCGGGGGCGTTTCAGGAACACTTTGATGACGGAAGGCTGTCTTACTGCTGGAGCTATCTCCGAAATCCAGACACCGCTAATTATACCTTATCCACGAGGCCAAGCTTTTTGGGGCTTACAGCAGGCTGTGATTTTCTGGATGGGTGCGGTTCGCCTACCTTCATCGGCAGGAGGCAGCAGCACTTTTTTGTGAATGTGCAGGCTGTGGTGGAGTTTTCTCCGGAAAACGAAAACAGCCAGGCCGGAATCACCGTGTTTCATACCAATGAGCACCATTATGATCTTTTAGTAACCAGGAAAAATGGGGAAAAGGCCGTGCTGCTGAGAAAACGCGTAGGGGATATGATAACAGAAAGCCAGCCTGTTTATGTCCCTGAGAAAACGCCGCTGGCCCTTTCTGTGCAGGCCTCTAAGCTGGAATATATTTTTTCCGCTGGGGCTGTGGGAGAATCTCCTAAGGTTGTGGGGAAGGGCAGGACCCAGCTGCTATCTACGGAATGCATGGTAAGCACGTTTACCGGCTGCCTCTTCGGGCTTTTTGCGCAAGGCGCGGGCACCGCGTGGTTTGACTCCTTCACTTACCTGCCGGCGTGTGAAGAACCTGCTGAAGAAAAGAGATAGGGGCCTGTGCGCTGCCGGCGTTCGATTCTTACGAAAACGTTGTTAGCGGCCGTTTGGATTTTAAACGGTTCATAATAATCCATAATCTTTGTTCAGCATACTCCATTTACGGGATTTCGATCATACTCTATAATAAGATTGTGATGAAATTGTATACAATTATCTCATAAAAAAATAAAATATTGTTTGAATTGTAAAGGAGGTACTATTGTGAAAAAGGAAATTGTGTCTGGCGTGAAAGCATTGCTGGCGGGTATGCTGGTCGTTTCCATGCTCGCGGGCTGCGGCCAGGAGGCTGCTCAGGGGGATGCGTCAAATCCGTCTGAAAGCACGGAGCCTGTCTCTTCGTCGGAAGAAGAGGCCTCGAAAGAAAAAATAACGCTGACTATCGAATCAAGCCAGCAAAACGTTCAGGGCAACCAGTATGCCTTTTGCGAGGAGAATATAGCGGCGTTTGAGGAGGCTCATCCCAATATTACCATTGAGGTGCTGCTGGATCCAGACGAGCAGATAACTTCAATATTACAGACTAAGCTTGCGGCTGGACAGCCTTCGGATATTGTTGTCTATAACAAGGTTTCCGCGGAGAATGAGCTGGATGCGGTCAACAATTTTGTGGATCTTTCTGACGAGCCTTTCGTAGACAACCTGATAGATCCTTCCTTATTTAAGGCTCCTGATGGGAATATTTATGGGTTTACCATGAAAAACACCTCTATGGAAATGGGAATTGTATATGATAAGAAAATGTTCGAGGAAATGAAGGTGTCTGTGCCCACGACATTTGATGAATTTGTGCAGGCGTGCGCCACTATTAAGGAAAATGGCGTCACTCCGATTTACGCGCCGTTTAAGGATAATTTCACATTCCAGATGTATACCAGCGACGCTTGGGGCTATTACGCCACAATAGTCGAACCTGGCCTGTGGGAGAAAATAAACTCCAACGAGGTCGCTTGGACCGAAGTGCCCGCGTTTGAGGAGAGCCTGACAAAACTGTATGAGCTTTACACCGAGGGCTACATGCAGGAAACGCTTCTTTCTGATGATTATGCCAGCTATATCAATGTGTTCCAAAATAAGCAGTGCGCGATGATGGCGGGCTCCAATCAAACGATCGAAGAAATGGAAGAAAAGCTCCCCGACGGCGAATACGGATTATTCCCGTTCCCCATGTTTGACGGCGAGAGCGAATACATTACCGTAGGACAGCTTGACTGCGTGTTTTTTATTCCAAAGGATGCCGCCCATGTGGAAGAGGCAAAGGCTTACTTGAACTTCCTGGCCCAGCCGGAGCAGTGCGACAGAGCCCAGGAGACGGTTGCGTTTTCTCCCAGCATTAAGGGGGCAAAATCTCCTGAATTGACGCCCTTCCAGGAAGAAATGGCGGAATATTACAATGACGGACGGGTTGCCCTTGAAATGAATACCTATATGTATGTGGATTTGAACGATCTGTGGAAATATTATCAGGATATGTTCGCAGGTGTAAAAACACCTAAGGAAGTTTTGCAGGAGTGGGATGCTAAGTTCAGCGACTTAATGCAGCAAAAAGAAAAAGAAGGCTTTTAACAGGTTTATCGTGTTCTAAAGCGAGGAGTCATAGTCATAGCCTGTCGTTTTGATGGGCTATGATTTATGATTCCGCGTGATTCATAAGGCGTTTCCGCCGTTGAAGGGGTGGCTTCTTTGGTTAGAAAAAAGAAAAGTTTATATGGCTATCAGATGATTTTGCCGGCCATTTTAATTTATGTGGTTTTCTTTATCGCGCCGGCGATTTACGGCGTATATTATTCTCTCACGGACTGGACCATAGGAAAATCTTCTGTCAATTTTGTGGGAATACAAAACTATATCAAGGTTTTTCAGGAAAGCGAATTGAGAAAAGCCATTGGCAACACATTTTTATATACATTTGTAGTAGTAGTTTTTAAGAACCTTTTTGGGCTGCTGCTGGCGCTGGCATTCAATTTAAATTTAAAAACAAGAAATTATTTAAGAGCGGTTACTTTCTTACCTTGTATTCTTTCCAGTGTTGTAATCGGCTTGGTTTTTGTGCCGATTCTGCATCCCTACGGCTTTTTAAATACCTTTTTGGAAGCTGCCGGCCTTGGCTTTATGGCTCAAAATTGGCTGACAAATGTAAATATCGTTATGTTAAGCATTGCGGGAGTATCTATTTGGCAGTGGACAGGTTATCATATGGTAATCTATCTCGCCGGCCTGCAAGGGATATCAAAGGAGTATTATGAGGCCTCTCTGATTGACGGCGCCAACGCGTTCCAGCGGTTTCGGAAAATATATCTGCCTCTGCTGGCGCCTTCCCTCAATATCAATTTTATTTTGAGCATGATCGGCGGGCTTAAGGTTTTCAGCGAGCCATATGCGTTAACCGGCGGAGGTCCCGGCAGTGCCTCTCAAGTTATCGCGTTAGAGGTGTTTGAAAAATTTGGCAGAGGGGAATGGGGCCTGGGTACTGCCTTGAATGTAATCCTAATGGTGTTTGTTATCCTTATTTGTATTCCGCTGCTATTAAAAATGCGAAAGAATGAGGTGGAGGAATGATGTCGAGAAAAACGAAATCGAAGCTTATCACTTCACTTTTAGAAATATTGTTATTTGTTTGTATTTCTTTTATTATTATAGTGCCGCTTTTAATTATGATATTGGGTTCCTTCAAAGACGCTACCGAGGTTACGGCTTTTAATTTGGAACTGCCGAAGCAATGGCTGTTTGAGAACTATGTAACGGTTTTTGAGGAAGCCGACCTAATTACGGCCTTTTTTAATGGAATCCTGATCACGGTGGTTTCTACTGCCATCACCATTGGCGTCAGTTCTCTGGCGGCGTTTATTGTGGCGAGAAGAAAGACTTCGCTTTCCCGGTTTTTATATTATTTCTTTTTTATCGGCACTATCATTCCTATGCAGACCATTCCCACCATCAGGCTTTTCAGCGCGTTGGGAATTTACGGCAGCTATACGAACGCCATCTTATTATATGTGGCCATCAATATTTCTTTTAGCTGCTTTTTGTATACAGGGTTTATCAAGGGAATCCCCAAAGCTCTTGACGAGGCCGCTTTTATTGACGGAGCTTCGACAATAAAGGTGTTCTTCAAGGTGGTTTTTCCTCTGCTAAAGCCGATCAGCATGACGGTTTTAATTTTAGATTTTATGAATATTTGGAATGATATCAATATTCCGCTTTACTTTTTATCCAGTCCGAGCAAATGGACAATGCCGCTTTCCGTTTATCAATTTTTCGGACAGTTCAGCAAAAGCAACTGGAATTATGTGTTTGCCGATTTAACCTTAACCATACTGCCTGTTTTCATAGTGTTTTTATTCGCGCAAAAACATATTATCAATGGACTGACAGAAGGGTCGGTAAAGGCCTAATGTTCAGCGCGGCAGGAGAAAAATTTGGTGTGAGGGCAAAAGCTTATAAAGGGAAAAGCTCCGGCTTCAAATGAAACTAGCGCTAAGGCTTGCTATCATAGGCTATAATATAATTAAGAAGCAAGGATTGTTTGAGCTTTGCGGCCGGTGCTCCGGGCCGGCAGACCGTCCCGCTGAAAGGTTCGAGGTGGTTTTTTATTTTATCCAATACTAGATTCCAGACGAAAATGATGATTTCCTTTTCGTTTATCATGTTTTTGACGATTTCGATCTTTACGGTATTTCTGCATCTGAACGTGTTTCCCCAATTAAAAGACGAGATTACATATAGTAATTTGGAACTGTGTGTGAAAACTTCAGAGAGCCTGGATAATCACATCGAAAAGATTGACGATATCACAAAAAAGCTTATCTCGAATAAGACGCTGATGCAAATCCTGACAAAAGCCAATTCCGGTTATCTGTTTGACAGTTATGAAAAGCTGGACAACGATAGACGGTTATCGGATATTGTTGCGAATACGATTGCCCTTACCTCTTTGTCGTCGCTGAATATCAACGTGTTTAGCGACGATGAAAGGTATACTTTTATTTATAACAAAAATTCCAGCAATTTACGCGTGATGCTGGAGGATCCCTATTATGTGGAAAAGCTGAACCAAAAAAAGCTTACCATTTATCACCGGCAGAGCGGTAACTTCGAAGAGGAATTCTCTATATCCTTTGTACGGCCGTTTTACGACGTGTATTCTAAGAAATATGGATATGTAGAGGTAGAAGAAACCGATAAGCACTTAAAGGAAATTTGCAATATTGGCAATGTTGGCGACGTTATCATAGCTGATGAAAGGAATCAGATTGTTTACGTTACGTCGCCGGTGGATCAAAAAACAAGAGAGTTCCTTTTGGCAGCCAGCCAACATGACGATGTTCTGGAGGATGAGTCGGGAAATATTTATTTTTGCTCGACATCGTCTTACTCTGGCTTAACAACCTATGTTAAATACGATCCGACAACGCTTTATTCCTCTCTGAACCTGCTGGAACAGGCGACTTATATTATAGTCGGCGCGGTAACCTTAATTTCACTATTGCTCATGTTTTTCTTTTCCCAGCTGCTGGTAAAACCTTTAAGAAAATTACGCAATAATGTGCTGCAGGTAAGCTATCAAAATATGGGAATTAAGGATTTTTCTACGGATAATGATGAAATTGTCCTGCTGGGACATGCTTTCCAAAACATATTAGAGGAATTGAAAATTTCCATAGACCATGAAATCGCCTCCAGCAAAGCCGAATCGGAAGCCCGTTTGGTTGCCTTGCAGGCCCAGATCGCGCCTCACTTCATACACAATGTATTGTACACAATCAGCATCGCGGCGCAGGAAGTCCGTACCGGCGACGTGGTTTCCATGTGCAAGCAGCTCTCCGATATGCTGCGCTATACAGTGAATTCCTCAGCTCAGACGGTCCGGCTGGAGGAAGAAATGAGATGCATCGATAATTACCTATCATTACAGGCAAAAAATTATGAGGAGTTTTTGGAATATGAGGTTAGCTTAAATCAGCGGACAAAAGATCTGCTGATTCCACGGCTTTCTCTGCAGCCCTTTGTCGAAAACATTTTTCAGCACGCGTTTAAGGCCAGCAAGCCGCCCTATAGAATTTTAATCCTTACGGCGGTTGACGGCGATACCTGGTCTATTTCCATCAGCGATAATGGAAGCGGCATGAGCGCTGAACAGATAGAGAAAATATATGAAACAGTGGATCAAAGAAAAATTTCTCCCCGGTGCGCAGCGGAAGAGACGGCGGCGAAGGCGGGAATGTGCGGAATGGGGATTATCAACTCGATATGCAGGTTAAAGATGATTTATGGGGACGATTTTAACTTTTCCATTTTTATTAATGAGACAGGGGGCACAACGGTTCGGCTGGAGGGCCCTTTTCAGAAGACGGGATGCGCGGATATGGAATGATATGCTGGCCATCCAATAGGAGGGATAATCATGAAGCTGGATTTTAATCAGGAATGGCGGGTATATCCCACCCCGGAGCCCGAGGAATGGAACCGGCCCCGAACCTATGAAATCGTGAATTTGCCGCATGATTATAATATAAGCTTGGAAACACAAAAGGAAAGATCCACCGGCCCGGCCGGTGGCTACTATCCTGGCTGTTCGGTAGAATATGAAAAAGATTTGTGCATCCCTGATGAATGGAAAAACAAGCTGTTCTTTTTAGAGTTCGACGGCGTATATCATAATGCGGTGCTGTGGATAAATGGCAAATTTGCCGCACGGCATCCCAACGGGTATACGCCTTTTTGGCGCGAGATTACCGAATTTGTCAAACCGGGAGAGAATCATATTAGGGTTTCTGCCGCAAATGAGGATATCCCAAATTCCCGATGGTATACTGGTACGGGAATTTACAGGGATGTGCATCTGTGGGTAAAGAATCCTCTTTATATTCCGCTGCGCGGCGTAATTCTGACGGCAAAGGCAGCGGAAGGACAGGCTGAAGTGAATTGCCGGGTAACGGTTGCCAATAAAACGGAGGAGCCCGTCCAAGCGGTTTTGAAGGTACGGCTGACAGACCCGGACGGAAACCGGTCGGAAACGAGCGAAATAATTTCCATACAGGCCCAGAGGTGTCAAAATGTGGAGCTCAGGGTTCCCGTCAGCCAGCCGAGGCTGTGGTCCGATGAGACGCCCAATCTCTATCAGGCTGCGGTTGAGCTTTTTTACAAAAATGAGATGATGGACCAGGTTCTTTCAAAATACGGCCTTCGTACGATAGAAATTACGCCGCAAAAAGGATTTTTGCTCAATGGAAACCTATTAAATTACGAGGCGGATGCCTGCACCATGTCGGAGGCATTATGGGAGCCGCTTCTTATCCGAAAGCGGAAGAAAGGAGAATCCGGCTGCTAAAGGAATGTGGATATAACGCGATCCGCAGCTCTCACAACCCCGCCTCGGAAGCCTTATTAAATGCCTGCGATAAGCTGGGGATGCTTGTGATTGATGAGGCTTTTGATATGTGGCGGGTTCCCAAAAGGCCCTACGATTACAGCCGGTATTTTGATGATTGGTGGCCCAAAGATGTGAAAGCCATGGTGGAAAGAGACCGAAACCATCCATGCGTCATCATGTATTCCACCGGAAATGAAATTCCGGAACGGGATGGGCGCTCTGGCGGTTATCAGCTGTCCCGCGAGATAACGGACTGCTTCAAAAGAAACGATCCTACGCGTCCGGTCACCAACGCCTTGTGCAATGCTTCTCCTGATGCCGATGTAGAAGGAATGGACGCCAATCTTTTAAAAAATGCGGATCAAATATATTTTGCCAGGGCCACAGAGGACTTTGCGGCTCCTCTGGATGTGACCGGCTATAACTATATGCCGGAACGATTTGAAATGGATCATGCTTATTTTCCGAATAAAGTATTTTGCGCCACAGAAACGGCTCCTGCGGACAGCTGTCATGGCTGGAGCCTGGTGGAGCGGTTCCCGTTCCTAATTGGCGATTTTGTGTGGACGGCGATGGACTACATTGGCGAAGCGGGAATAGGAAGAACTCTGGTGGATGAGCCTCTTGAAGGATTGGCAGAGTATCCGTATCGGCTGGCTGGCACAGGAGATTTAGATCTTTGCGGAAGAAAGCGCCCCCGCTCGTACTATCGTGACTGCGTATGGGGAATAGCAAAACGTCCGTATTTGGCTGTGGAACCGCCTTGCCTTTATGGAAAGAAGCAAAATACCACTATGTGGGGATGGCCTGTCGTTGAAGAATATTGGAATTATCCGGGGATGGAAGGAAAACCGGTTAAGGTATCTGTATACAGCATGGCGGCTGAAACAGCGTTATATCTGAATGGAAAGCTGATAGGAGTACAGCCGTCGGGAAAGCCAAACCACTTTATCGCTTCTTTTCAGCTTCCCTATCAGCCTGGTGAATTAACGGCGGTCAATCTGGAGGACGGGAAAGAAATCTGCCGACATACGATCCGTACGCCCGGCCTTCCGGCTCACATTAGGCTAACGGCGGAAAAACCGTTTGTAAACAGAGGGGAAGAGGATATTTTATTCATTCATGCGGAGTTAATTGATAAAGCTGGAAATGTTATTCTTGATGGAGATGATCCCGTGCATTTCTCCGTAGAGGGCGGAGGCTCATTTTTAGCGGCTGGAAACGCGGCGGTTAAAACAACAACGAACTATACCAGCCCCGACCAGCGTCTCTGCCGCGGCTATGCGCAGGCGGTAATCAGAACAAACGGCCTTTTAAAGCCTGTGACCGTCCGCTGCGCTGGTGAGAGACTTCCCGAATCTAAAATAGTGCTTCCTCTCGTCTGAAATTGTCAAAAAACAACCTTTTTCGAGTGATTCGGCTGACAGGTGAAAATAGGCTTCAGAGGGGCGTTTGGCAATCAAAGCATGGCGCTTCGTAGGCGGCGGTTCAAAGGATTCGTTTTAAGGCGATTCTATCGTACAAAGGACTGGTGAGTCATGTATAGCATTATGGTGGTAGAAGACAGTAAGCCGATCGTAAGGGATATTATCGGTAAGATCCAATCAATACGTCCGGATATCAAAGAAATTGTGGTTACATACGATGGCGTCAGCGCCTTAGACATGCTGAAGAAGCAAAAGCCTGACATTCTGTTGACGGACATCAAAATGCCCATGATGGACGGACTTGAATTGATCAGCAAAGCGAAAGAAATTTATCCCGAACTGAAATGCGTTGTGATCAGCGGCTATGGCGATTTTGAATTTACCCACCAAGCTTTAAAACTGCAAGTGGATGAATATATTTTAAAGCCTGTCGATTTTGAGGACTTCAAAAGAATTTTACAAAGCCTGATTTATCAGATAGATCAACGCCGTATTGTCCACCAGGAAGAAATGTTTTCGAATTTACTAAAAGGGGCCTCTGAAGGGGAAGGAATGCTGGGTCAAAGCTATATGATCTCTGTGGTTAGGGGCAAGGCCATTTTAGAGCTGACGGATCTGCTAACCAAAAAGGAGATTTACCAAGCGTTAGAAATCCAAGATCCGGATGGAGGTATTTTGGTGGCTGAAACCAAATACAGGGGTGAAAAAGTCATTCTGTATGGCGAAGGCCGCTGTTCAGAGTTTGAAGTTAACCTCTTCAACGAAAAGGCATACCATTTCCTCAAGGAGCGGCATCCCCAGCTTAATATGATGTGTTCACGAGAGTTTTATACTATCAAGCGGCTCCATGAACAGTATATCCATTTATCTGGAAACCTGAGCAGCCTGGTGCTGATGAACCATTCTCAAATTTATTTTGATTCTATCTCCTATCAGCGCCCAAGCCTGACCACTTTAAATTCGGAAGCGGCTATTTTCAGTAAAAAGATCGAAAGCGTCATTCAGAATAGAATGTCAGGCGACATTAAAACTGAGTTGGGAAAAATTCTGAAAACCTGGGAGCAAAATGCGTATCCCATCATTTTTGTCCGCCGCTTTATGCTGATTATGATCGAGCAGCTTTTCGGTATCTTAAATGATAACAGCCAAATACGTTTAGAGGACAGTGTATCGCTGGCGAATAGAATTTTAAGTGAATGCGGTGATTATAAGGAGCTGGAAAGTAAGCTGGCGGATCTTTACGACTCATTTATGAGCGCAAGGGCAGATAAACCCAGCTCTTCCATGGAGCTGGCGAAAAAAATCCAAAAATATCTGGTGGAAAATCTTTATGGCAACATTACGATGCAGGATATCTCTGAAAAATTTTCTTTATCACCGTCGTATGTGAGCCGGCTGATGAAAATGTACTTTAATAACTCACCGATGGATTATTACAACAAGCTGAAAATGCAAGAAGCCCAAAAGCTGCTGACAACCCATAATGAGCTTAGGGTAAAAGATATCGCTGAAATTTTAGGCTTTAACGATCAGTATTATTTCAGTAAAATGTTTAAAGCACAATGCGGCGTGAGTCCTGCCGCTTTTAAAAAGGGGGATTAAAAGACAGTGGTGCGGCCGGCTTAATAGGGAATCTGGCGCCGTATCCTTTTCAGGATTCCAACGCCAGCCGGTGTTCATATTTTCGAGAGTTGTGAAAAACCAGAGTTATTCTGTAAAAAAAGAAAGCCTTTATGTTCTAAGAACGCCCCTAGACGTTTATAGTCCGGGGGCGTTCTTTATCTTTTCTAAAAAAAGCAAGCCAGGATTTTTATTAAAGCAAGAGGCTGTGAAGCCCTGCAGAATACAGAATGATTCGCGGCCTGGCGATGGGCGGAGCGGAATCATGGCTGATGACGGGCTAAGCTTCGCTGACTGTTTTTTCGGTAATATGCTGACGCTTAAGGCTTCTGTCTGCAAAGGGCTTCTTGATCGAGGGAACAATGCTGGAGCGGTTCTCACGCACCAGCTTGATTACTTCGCCAAGAATAATATCAAATAGATATCCCACCGCGTATTTGCCATAGATTTCTAAATAATCGTAGTGGTTTGTTTTAAACTTCAAAGGAAAAATTCTGTCAAAATATTGCAGGTATTTTTCAAAAGAAGCATTCTGCAGCACGGATAAGCTTGTCACCAAGGCTTTTATTCCTGGAATGGAGATAAAATCCTGGGCCAGGGGCTCAACGATAAAAGCCATAGGGCTGACGATAATATTGCACAAATTTGTTCCGAGCTGCTTAATGGTGGGGTAATACAGCTTGATTTCCTCTAAAATGTAAACGCTTTTGTTCCAGGCGATCAACTGGCTTTGAAATTCCCGCAGCCAAAGGCTATAGGGCCGGGCACAGAATAAAAGCACCGCGTCGGCGTTTAAAATATCGTTCGCGATCTGATGGATCAGGCTGCTGGGAATGGTTCTTAAAATACTGTACATAGTGTCGTTGATTTCAGTGCGGAGAATATGGGGATGATACCAGCCGTGATCGAGATTGGAAAGCGCGATGGACTGCTGGTTTTCCGGATTGTGGATTTTTGCCTTTACCAGATCGGAAAAATTATCGTAACCAAGCTTCCGGCAGAACCGCCGGACAGAGGAAACGGATACAAAACATTCCTCTGTAACGATTTTAAGAGTAAGCTTTTCCAGCTTGCTGTAATTTAGAAGCAAATAATAGGCCAAAATTCCGCTGGTGTGATCTAGATTTGAGGATGACGCGTAATCGATCAGCTTCTGCATTAGTGAAAATTCTTTGGTGTTCATATGGCGTCCTTTCTGCCGGCAACCGCGGCGGTTCCCTGCGGATATAAAACAAAAGCCTTGCCGCTATTGCTCTCCCCATTCTGCCAATTCCTGCAGAATCGGCAGAAGGCTGAGCCCCATGGGGGTGAGAGAGTATTCCGTGCGTAAAGGCGGAGCGGGATACTCTATTCTCTGTACAAAGCCATCCCGCTCCAGCTCGTGGAGATATTTCGTCAGGGTCACACGGGATACCGCCTGTAGGCACAGCTTGAGAGAGCCAAACCTTATGGTATGCTCTCCAATGTTTAAAATCAGAAATACTTTCCATGGCGTTGTCAGCAATGGGAAAATCCGGTTGGCATAAAATTCGGCCTCCCCTTCCGGCGTTAGGATATCATTGGGCTGCGGCGGCATAAGGGCACTCCTTTCTGCGCGGCTTGTTCCACCCGCATAAGCATTCATTAAAAAATTACGAAAAACTGCCGTAGGATCCAGAAAGCGCATTAAAAAGCGGTGTCAAAAAATGAACGATTATTATTTTTAATAGGAAATAAAAAATATGCTTTAAAAAAAGCATGTATAAGCCGCAGCTATCA
>OHHQ01000415.1_pt1 | contig 23967 bp, 27 predicted proteins | sample 1568051 | NCBI WGS metagenome assembly OHHQ01 (sample SAMEA3879567, study PRJEB24766) | human gut metagenome | biome: human-associated habitat; feature: feces | place: USA | collected 1985/1987
GCGGCCGCCACTTCCGGCCGGTCGAGGTGGTTCGACATCTCGGCCGGGGGTTCTTCGGAATCATAGACTACCGTACCGTCCAAGTCGATCAGGGTGATGCGCAGCCCTTCGAAGAAGTCGGAGTGCGCATCGAAAAAGTCGTCGGGAGTGCGTGCGTTGCTCAAAGCCTCTTCCAGTTGGGCGTTGATGATCTGCAACTGCGAGTCGAGCAACTCCGTGCGCAGCTCCTTCTCCCGGTAGTACTGGAATCCCACGAAACAGACGATGAGCAGCCACGAGAAGCCCAGCAGCCAGAGGAACGATTGCGTCTGGTAGGAGTGTTTACTTTTCAAATCCATAGCCGTAGCCCAGTCGGGTCACCAGGTGCGAGCCGTAGGGCCCGATTTTCTTGCGCAGGCGCGTGATGTTTACGTCGATCGTGCGGTCCATGACGATCACTTCGTTGTTCCAGACCCGGGCGAGGATCTGTTCGCGCGAGAAGATCACCCCAGGGTGGGAAAGGAGCAGGGTAAGGATTTCGAACTCCTTTTTGGTCAGGGGAACTTCCTGTCCGTTCACCCGGCAGACCTTGCTCTGCAGGTCGAGGCAGAGCCCTTCGAAACAGATGGCTTCCTCCTCCTGCCGGGCTTGCGAGCGGCGCAGTACGCTCCGTACCCGGGCCGTCACTTCGCGCATCGAGAAGGGCTTGGAGATGTAATCGTCGGCACCCAGGTTCAAGCCTGCGACGGTGTCGTCTTCGGTGTCCCGGGCTGTACAGAAGATGATCGGCACGGCGGCCGTTTCGGGCGACGACTTGAGTATGCGGGCCATTTTGAAGCCGCTGATCTCTCCCATCATCACATCGAGCAGCAGCAGCGAATATCGCTCGGGGTGCATCGCCAGCGCTTGCTCGGCGCTGTAAGCCACATCCACTTCGTATCCTTCGAGTTCGAGGTTGAATTTCAGGATTTCACACAGCGACTCTTCGTCGTCCACCACCAGAATTTTATATTTCCCCATGACCTTCGTATTGATTCGATGCGTCAAAATTAGGGAATAAAACGATTTCGCAAACCGGTCCGGATCGAAATTTCACGGATTTGTAACAGATTGTTCATGAAGACGGTATATTTCCCGGATTTTGTAACGGGTTTGTAACGGATTTGAAACGTCGTTATCATTTCCGCCCGGTACTTTTGTTCCCGAATGATAACTTTAGGCGTAAAACCAATTAAAAAAGTATGGAATCAATCTATTTAGGCATTGTCCTCTTCCTCTTTCTGCTGGCGATTTTCGACCTGGTGGTGGGTGTCAGCAACGATGCCGTGAATTTCCTGGGATCGGCCGTCGGTGCCCGGGCCGCTTCGTTCAAGTGGATCATGGGCGTAGCCGCAGTGGGTATCCTGTGCGGCGCCATCATGAGCAACGGTATGATGGATGTCGCCCGGCACGGGATTTTCAGGCCCGAACAGTTCTATTTCCAGGATATCATGTGTATTTGTCTGGCAGTCATGGCTGTTGATGTAATTCTGCTGGATACCTTTAATTTTTTGGGATTACCGACTTCGACTACCGTGTCGATCGTCTTCGAATTGTTGGGAGGCACTTTCGCTTTGGCGATGATCAAGCTGGCCGCAGACGATACGGGGCTTACCTTTGCCGACATGCTGAATACGGAGAAGGCTTTGTCGGTCATCATGGCCATCTTCCTTTCGGTGGCGATCGCATTCGTATTCGGCGTAGTGGTGCAATATATCGCCCGATTGATCTTTACTTTCAATTATAAGTCGCATATGAAGTGGTCCGCTGCGCTGTTCGGCGGTGTGGCGATGACGGCGATCATCTATTTCATTCTGATCAAGGGTATGAAGGATTCATCGTTCATGACACCCGAACTGTCGGAGTGGATATCGACCTATACCCGTCATCTGGTGGCTGGTTGTTTCGTTTTCTTCTGCATTCTCTCGCAGGTGCTTTACTGGTGTCGGGTCAATATTTTCAAGGTGGTCACGCTGCTGGGAACTTTCGCCTTGGCGCTGGCCTTCGCCGGAAACGACCTGGTGAACTTCGTGGGCGTACCTCTGACGGGTTATTCTTCCTATATGGATTACGTCGCCAACGGCAACGGATCCGAAACGTTCCTGATGGATTCGCTGAACGCGCCCGCCCGGACGCCCTTCATCTTCCTGGCTCTTTCGGGCGTGGTGATGATCGTCGCCCTGACCACTTCGCGGAAGGCCCGGGGCGTTATCAAGACCTCGGTGGATCTGGCCCGTCAGGATGCCGGCGACGAAATGTTCGGTTCGTCGGGACTGGCCCGGAGCATCGTACGCGCTTCGTCGTCCCTTGCTATGGGAATCGAAAATGTGATGCCCCAGGGGTTGAAACGCTGGCTCGGGAAACGCTTCGATAAGGACGAGGCGATTTTGGAGAACGGTGCCGCTTTCGATATGGTGCGTGCGGCGGTCAACCTGTTGCTGGCCAGCTTGCTGATCGCATTGGGAACCTCGCTCAAACTGCCTCTTTCGACCACTTACGTAGCTTTCATGGTGGCGATGGGTTCTTCGCTGGCCGATAAGGCCTGGGGCCGCGAGAGCGCCGTATTCCGCATTACGGGTGTGATTTCCGTGATCGGCGGCTGGTTCATTACGGCCGGTGCGGCTTTCGTGGCGACGTTCCTGCTCGCGCTGGCCATCTACTACGGCGGTGTGATTGCGATGATCGTTGTCGTGGCGCTGACGATTCTTTTCCTGATTCGCAGCAATGTCCGCTACCGCCGGAAGATGAAGGCCGAGCACGATGATGTTTTCAAGGGTATGATGACTTCGCGCGACAAGGCCGAGGTGTGGACGCTGTTGCGCCGGCATATGACCGAGTCGCTCATGGCATCGGTAACGTTCGCCGAATCGACCTTCCGTCAGATTACCGACGGTTTGCTGAAGGAGGATATCAAGAGCCTGCGCAAAGCTGAACGGGCGCTCGGAGGAGAAAAAGACCTGCTCAAGCGGGTGCGTCGTCGGCAGATGCTCGCCATGCGCCGTATCGACCGCAACCTGGCGCTCGAAAAGAACACCTGGTTCCACACGGCGAGCAATGCTTCCGAGCAACTTTATTACTGTCTCAAACGTCTTTGCGAGCCGTGCAAGGAGCATGTCGGCAATAACTTCAACCCGATGCCTAAAGTTTATTTGCGGGAGTTCCTGCCCATTCGGACCCGGATTTTCAACCTGATGGTCGAGATTCGCCGCATGATGGAGCAGAACGACTATTCGGATATCGAGAATGTGCTGATCGAAGCCGAAGGATTGCGCGAATCCATTTCGACCGAGCGCAAGACCCAGATGTATCGGGTGCAGGAGGAGGGTAACAGCCTGCATGTTTCGCTCGTCTATTTGATTACGCTGCAAGAGTCTCAGGAATTGGTCGATACGTTGCGTCAGTTGCTGAAGGCTTGTAATAAGTTTACCAAATAAGTAATAAGTCGTATTTTGAACCTGCGATAGACAAAAACAGTGTTATTTGCACTGTTTTTGTCTATATTTGCGAAGCACGAGATGTTTCGAAGATGTCTAAATGGGTTTTAATCAATGTATTATACCTGTGTCTCGTATCTGACGACAAGATGAAAAGAGAATAGAGTTGCCTATGGAGAATTTTACCCGCAGAGTGGCCGGATGGCTTCTGTTATGCCTTGCGATGAGTGTGTCGTTGTCCGCATCGGCACAGCAACCTCCGGTGGAGAGGGTGGATGTGGAAACGATACCCGTGCAGGACGATCTGGAAGAGATGGTCATCGAGTCGCAGCCGGAGAGTACGAATCACCCGAAACAGGAAAAAGATGTCGATACGGATGACGACGATCGTGCCGCTGCGGTGCGGACGGATGCCGGGCAGGACGAGAACGTCGGGCAGGGCGAGCTTTCGCAGAAGGACAGGAGGCGTGACAAGGGCGACGGTCGTGAGAACGACGATGAGGATGATGACGAAGATGAGGATGATGACGAGGACGAAGGAGTCCGAGTTCAGACTCATTTCGAAATTTCGGCAGCTTCGGGAGCACAAAAGGAGGAGAAAAAGGCTCCACCCGTGACGATCGACCTGTTGGGAACGCTCCGGGCCAAATTCGAGTACCAGCCCGGCGAGGGCGATGCCCGCTTCCAGGTTCGCAACGCCCGCTTCGGCGTGGCCGGCGAGATCTATTCGAAACTGGCTTACTGTATGGAGATCGACCTCTCGGACGAGGGAAAGATCAAGATGGTCAATGCGTATCTGGGGACCAAACTCTATAAGGGACTCGGTTTCACGATCGGATTTATGCGGGTCCCGTTTACCATCGATGCTCACCGTTCCCCCCATACGCAGTATTTTGCGAACCGTTCGTTCATCGCCAAGCAGGTGGGCAGCGTCCGCGATGTCGGAGCCACCCTGGGCTGGAAATTCGGCGAGAAGGTTCCGATCAACCTGCAAGTCGGTATGTTCAACGGGTCGGGTATCGACGACCAGAAGGATTTCTGGACCGACAAATTCAACTATGCGGCAAAGGCGCAGTTCGGTTTTGCCGAGGGGATGAATTTCGTGGTGAGCTACCAGACGACCCGTCCTGCCGATACGCGGATTCACCTTTACGACGTGGGGTGCTCCTACCGCTTGGGCGGTTGGTTCTTCGAGGCCGAGTATCTGCGTAAGGAGTATGCCCGCAATTCGTTCGCGGGCGTGAATGCCTTCGACGGATTTTTCTGTTATGACCTGCCTTTGCGCCGTGTCTTCAAAAAGATGTCGTTCGCAGGCCGTTACGACTATATGTCCGATCACAGCAACGGCATTCCCGACGACAACGGTCTGCTGTTCGTCAATGATCTGGAGCGTCATCGCGTCACGGCAGGCATTACGTTCAGCTTCGGATTGCCTTTTATGGCCGATATCCGGCTCAACTATGAGATGTATTTTTACGACAAGGGTGTCGTCCCCAAAGTTTCCGAACACGACAAGATCGTCCTGGAATTTATGGCTCACTTTTAGCCGTTTTAAGGATTTGAGAAAAGAAAACCCCGCATTCTATATGTGCGGGGTTTTCTTTTGCCGGTTCGGAAACATTTCGTAGCTCGTGTCGGAGAAGTCCGGAAGGGAGGGTAGAGGAGTAGGAGTAGGAGTAGGAGTAGGAGTAGGAGTAGGAGTAGGAGTAGGAGTAGGAGTGTCGGTAATCGCCCCGTTTTTTCTGTTTCGGCTTGGTTTCCGATTCCCGCTCTTGCGACCTCTTTTTTGGCGCTCGATCGTGGGCTTGGCCCTGTTTGTCCTGTATCTTTCTGTTTTTTTGTTTTTTATCCCGAGGCTCTTTCCGAACCGGCGAATAAAAAGACGGTGTATCATAACAGGCACATCCCTTTTTCGCAACTAATTTCAAGGGAACTTGAAATATACTGATTGATAACGTGTTAGTAAAAAGGTGCAAGTACGGATCAAACCGTGCAAACCTTCTTTCACTGGGAATCCTACTCTTTTCATGTAGGCTTCTATGTAGGTTAATCAAGCCGACTTGATGCCTACTAATGTGAATTAGAAGTACCTATTAACTAACACGTTATCAGTTTATGTACACGATTAACATTCGGGGCAGGCAGAACCCCAAGGACCAGAAAATGGTCAAGCTGGAGATGATCTTCTTCAAGACCGGCTATGCCCGCGTGCCGAAGGTATTGAACATTACCGGATTATTAAAGGATTGGGATGCGAAATCACAAAGTTTCCGTGTGGGCAGCGCGGAATCGACCACGAAGAACAAGCTTCTGTTCGACTTGCGGACCAAATACCTGCACGTTGCCGACACGTGGGAGATGGAGGAACGCAACTGGTCTCCCGTGCAACTGGCGCACTGCTTTGACGAAATCAAGGCCTCCCAGCCGGAGGTCAAGGTGAAATCCGTGCAGCAGATGTTCGAGTTCCTAGCGGCCAAGTTCCGGGAGAAAAAGAAAATCAAGAACGGGCAAATCGTCGACAGCACCACCAATGCCAAACGTTACGTGTACCTGTTGCGTGTCCTGCAACGGTTCACGAAAGAGAAGTACAACCGCTCCTTTTCCTCCTATTTCTTCGCCGACATCACCGAACAGTTCCTGCTGGATTTCTCGTTCTGGACCAAGGAACAAGGTATCAGGAACGGCAATAAAGCCGGGTTGACGCACAAATTGCGTCTGCTGCGTGCCGTCTGCAACTACGCCAAGAAGCAGGAGATGTACGGGGTGAACATGGATGCTTTCCTGTGCTTGGGCGATGACATCAAGTGGCCGGAAACAACCTCCAGAGCCGTCTCGGACAAGGTCATCGGGAAAATCGCCAACATCGACCGCACCTTGTTTACCAAAAAAGAACAGCTGCATCTCGACCTGTTCCTGTTCAGCTATTACACGGGCGGCATGGCCAACGTGGATGTCTGCAACCTCACATGGGATCTGGTTCAGGAAGACCGCATCGTCTATGAGCGTATCAAGTTTCCGAAGACCGCCAAGCCCATCCTGCTGAAGAAGGCCAAGGACATCATGGACAAGTACAAGGGTGCGGGCTACGGGAACTACGTGTTTCCCGTCTTTACCCACAAGCACACCACCACGGCCAAGAAGACTACCCGTGTGAAACAGTTCTCCTCACGCCTTTCCAAGACGCTGACCAAGGCTTGCAAGATGCTCCGCATAAAGGAGAACATCACGTGGTACTCGGCCCGGGGGTCCTTCATCTCGAAGATGGTCGATGCCGGGAACAACCCTTACGTCGTGGCGGAAATGGCGGGCAACAGCCCTCTGACCATTTACAAACATTACTATAAAAATACGAAACGGGACGAAATCAAGAAGCAAATGGAGCAAATTTTCTAATTTTATGTTACCTTTGCGACAGAACTAAAAAAATGATTGAGTATGAAAGATTTGATAGCAAAAATTCAGGAGGCTTACGAGGCGTTCGCCAAAGACGCGGCGCTGCAAACCGAAAATGGCAACAAGGCTGCCGGCACGCGTGCCCGCAAGGCATCGTTGTCGATTGAGAAGATGATGAAGGAGTTCCGCAAACTCTCGCTCGAAGAGTCCAAGAAATAAGATCCCTATTGGGTCATCACCCTACGCCGTATTGTCGTAGGGAAAGAAAATATAGATAGCGTTTAGCTTTTTGTGCTGTAACGAAACCGCCAAATGAGATACAGATGCACGAAAAAAGAGTTAAACGTCCGCGTACGGCGTGGGCGTTACTTGTGCGTGCATCAAGGTGCTTGGCGGTACCTGTTACGGCAATAGGCGATGTCCCACGCTTTCTTTTTATCATAAAATGCTTAATGGGGCTTTAGGCAAGTATCTGTGCGATGAAAGAATCACTACTGGAAGAACTGATAAGGATTCCTGCCGATGCCGTTTCAGCGACCGTTCGAGGTATCGCGATGCAGGTAATCGATGAAGAACGCGCCCAAGCCATGTTGGCGTCCGACCCCGATGACGAGGTCGTCCACGAGTGCTGGCTGGCCAACGGGCATTTCCTGTTCGAGTGCGAGCAAGGCGAACTGAAGACCTTGTTCAAGGTTCGGAGTTAAAGACTTCCCCCTGCTACGGAAATAATTAAGGCATGATTGTTTTCATGCCTTAACTTTTATGGATGTGTTCCGTTTTTTAATCTTTGCTCTTCGGTTTTCGCCTGCATAGCTCGTCATACCGGGAGAGTGTCAGCGTGAAATCCGTCAGATCGAGATCGAGTTTTTTCTTCCGGTAACGGAAGGAGTACCCCGTTTCGGTCGAGGCCCGTTTTGTCCGGCATAGCTTGTCGATGGCCCCGGCCCGCAGGTTCATCGCGGCTGCGACGTCATCCAGCGTGCGGTACACGGCGACCAGTGAGTTATGCACTCCGAACACCAGCACGTTATAATTGGCTTGCACGAGCCTTTCGCCCGAGGACTTCTCGGGCTTTCCTGTCTCATCCGTTCCTGCAAGCAACGCTTCCGCCTGCTGCTGCAACAGCATCTTCGGCTTCAGTCCGGACAACCAATAGATCTCGTTGCCGCTTTCACGGAAAGTGATTCCCCGCCGCCCGGAGAGCAGTTGCGGCGAAAACAAGTAACGGTAAACGCATCCTGCCTCCTTGCCCGCTACCACTTCGACGAACAGCGAGTCGCCGGCTGTCAGGGAATCGAGCCTGATTCTGTGCGGCGATTTCTCCCCCTCGCGGCGATGCCTGCGGAGCACGACGCGCACTTTCACGACACTCATCGGGAAGAAATTTTATTTGACCTTATCCATGAAGCTCTTGGCCGGCTTGAACGCGGGGATGTTGTGTGCCGGAATGACTATCGAAGTGTTCTTCGAGATATTGCGGGCCACCTTCTCAGCCCTACGCTTGATAATGAAGCTGCCGAAACCGCGAAGAAACACCTCCTCGCCGTTGATCATGGACTCCCGAACGCATTCCATCATTCCCTCGACGACCTGCATGACGACCTGTTTCTCGACACCGGTCTTCTCTGCAATTTCATGTACCACATCTGCCTTTGTCATAACTTTGTATAGATTTTATAATTAGTGTCGCGGTTCATATCGCAAAGATATATTTTTTCAGCCGAATAAAGAATGTTCGGGGCAATCCGATGCAAACATTCCCGGGCCGGTGCTTCTACTCTTTCGATACAGAAAGTATCGAAACATGAAGATAACACTCAGACGCAAATTCAAGGGGCCGGCCTACACCATAGGCGACCTGTCCGTAAACGGCAAATTTTTTTGTAACACCATCGAGGACACCGTGAGGGCGCTCCCGGCGACCTGCCCCGACACACCTTGCGGGCGCTCCTGCACCTGTAAGGAAAAGGTCCGCGAGAAGACCGCGATTCCCGCCGGAACGTACAGAATCACGCTCGAGTACAGCCCGCGATTCAAGCGCCGGATGCCGTACCTGCACGACGTGCCGCATTTTCTCGGTATTCTGATTCATACGGGGAATACGGAAACGGATTCCGCGGGTTGCATCATCGTCGGCGAGAACACGGTCAAGGGCAAGGTGCTGAACTCCCGTGCGACCTTCGGACGGCTGTACGCCCTGCTCGAAAAGGAGAAAGAGATAACCATTCAAATCGTGTAAGGGATGGCGGTCAACAGGCTCAAGGCGCCCAGAAACCTCCGCATCGATTTCTCGCCCTCGCCACGGCAGTACGAGCTGTGGAAGCTGTTGCAGCCGAACTGTTGCCCTCACTGCGGCGGGGAGATCGAGCAGGTGCTCGTGGGCTATGACCCGCAGCGGAACCCGCAATACCGGCCGCGGTGCGTGAAATGTCATTCGCAGAACCTGCCGCAACTGATACTGGGAGGCGGAGCGGCGGGCGGGGGTAAGTCCTTTATCGGCAGCGTGTGGCTCGTCTCCTCCTGCATACGCTTCGAGAATATCCGTGCCGTAGTTGCCCGCAAGACTCTGAAGTCGCTCAAGGAATCGACGTGGAACACCATCAAGTCGATTTTGAAAGATTGGGGCTTGAAAGAGGACATCAATTACAAAATCAACAACCTCGAAGGCACGCTTACCTTCTGGAACGACTCGGTCATCATCATGAAGGAGATGGCCGACATTCCCAGCGACCCCAACTTCGAACGGTTCGGCTCCTCGGAATACACCATCGCCATGGTGGACGAGGTCTCGGAAATCTCCGAACGGGCCGTCGAGGTGCTCTTCTCGCGTCTTCGCTGGCGCACGCACGAGACCTTCAAGACACCGCGCATGCTGCTGACCACCAACCCGACGATCAACTGGGTGCGCTCGCGCTTCGTGCAGGACGAGAACGGCGAGCGGGTCGTGTGCCGTGAAGGCGAAGCCTATGTCCCCTTTTCCGTGTTCGACAACCCGAACATCGCTTTCCGGCAGGTGTATGAGGCGGCCCTGAACAAGATACGCGATCAAGCCACCAAGGAGAGGCTGTTGTATGGCAACTGGGATTTCGTGGAGGCGAACGACATGGCCATCTACAACCGCTTCGACGGCGCGAAACACCTCGTTACGGGACTCAAGGAGAAGGTTTACGACCCCACCAGACCGCTCATTACCGTCTGGGACTTCAACGTGGCCCCGCAGATGTCGGTTCTGTCGGCACAGATAGATTACGACGATAAGAAAGTATACATTCTGGAAGAGATACTCGGCAAGCCGGAAGACAAGGAGAACAATACGCCTGCTCTTGCCCGCAAAGTGAGAATGAAACTGTATAGGGACAAGCATATCGGCGGCGTGGACGTGACGGGCGACCCTTCGGGACTGCAGCGCTCGACGGCCAGCGAGGACGGTATCAACAACTACACGATTATCGCCGACACGTTCGGCAAGGGAGTGCTCCGTCCGAAGGTGAAGCTGCTGCGCAGGCAACCGCCGCAGGCCACTCGCTGCGAGTTCGTCAACGAGGTCTTCGACGGCTATAACGGCTGGGAAATACGGATAGACATCAAATGCCGTAAGCTCACGCAGGATCTGGTCTACCAGCTCCGCAACGAGGACGGCAGCAAGTCCAAGCAGAAGACCACCGACCCCAAGACCGGTGTCAAGTACGAGCGTTACGGCCACCTGTCCGACTGCCTCGATTACCTGCTCTGCTACTATCTGCGGGACAGCTGGTACAAATTCAAGAGCGGCGAGGCGAACGGTTATGTCGTATCGACCTCTGTCATCCACGAGGGATTCTCATACTGAAACCAATAAATCGACAAGGATATGTACAGACGTTTTCTCAATAACAACGACTATCTGGGTATTATCACGCCGGAGGCTCTTGCGCAGCTTACACGGGGCAACGACAACCGTTTCATTCAGGCGGAGGAGGCGGCCGAGATGTCGGTCGTGGAATATCTCTCGGAAAACTATGAAGTGGAAAAGGAACTCGCCAAGGGGAAATACATCGCCGATTACGACCGGCGCGTCACCTATCCCGTGGGCGTGCATATCTATTTCGAGGGACAGATACACGAAGTCATCCGCTCCGTGAGCGGTTACCGCAAGCCGGCGGCGACGGCTTACTGGGAGGAGTGCATCGACGCGGGTATTGACGCGGAGCAGGTTGCGGGCTATTCGCAGTTCGACACGTACTACCCGGGAGACAGGGTGAACTACAACGGTGTGGTCTACACCTGCCTTGCGGAGAACGGCTACAAGTTCGATGATATCCGTATCCCGATGGTTTGCGGGTGGTTGGAGACGGCGACCGAACCGTGGCAGCCGGTCGAGTACCCGTTGTGGGCCGTGGTCGAACATGAGGGCGCTTTCTACACTCTGATGTCATTTGACGGTTTCGACAACAACATCGACCCGTTCGCCTCGGACTGTTGGGGAGCGATTGCCGATTATGACCCGGAATACAACGGGTACGAGTTGTCGGAACATGAATACATCGTGTACGACGGGCGGGTGTTCTACCCGGAGACGGATGTCAACGCCGATATCCCGCAAGTCGGGCGGAACCTGTCCCCGCATGATCCCCGTAATTATAATCTCAAGAAGCACATGGTGCGGTTGGCTCTCTACGAACTGACGAAACTTATCGCCCCGAACAACGTGAGTGTCGTCCGCCTGCGCGATTACGAGGACTCGATGAAATGGCTGGGCGATGCTGCCAAACTGCGTCTCAATCCGCAGATACCACGAAAACTCGACGAGACGGAAAAACCGGTTGCCGACTGGCAACTGGCCACCTTCCAGACGGACTATGACCCGTACCGCAATCCGTGGCTGGTGTAAGTTTCCTGATTGCTATTATTCTACCGTAACGGATTTGGCTAAATTCCGTGGCTGGTCAACATTCCTGCCTTTATATATGGCTATATGATACGCCAAGAGCTGAAGGGGTATGGAGGCGACGATAGGGGAAAGACATTCCGGTGTTTGGGGAATCTCAAGACAGACGCTCGCCATCTCTTTCATGGCCGTATTGCCCTCGTTTACTATGGCTATGACGGAACCGCCCCGGGATTTCACCTGCTGTACATTGCTCACAATTTTCTCATACAGGGAATCATTGGGAGCGATAACCACGGTCGGTATCTCCGAATCGATCAGTGCGATCGGCCCATGTTTCATCTCCGCTGCCGGATAACCTTCCGCATGGATATAGGAAATCTCTTTCAATTTCAATGCGCCTTCGAGGGCCGTCGGATAATTGTATCCTCTCCCCAGATACAGGAAATTGCGGGCATAAGTGTACGTCTTGGCCACTTCCTTGATTGCAGCGTTCAATTTCAGCACTTCTCTAAGAATATCGGGCAAAGCCTTCAGATGTCTTGCAATGTCCATTACCTTTTCCCCGCTGACTGTTCCGCGTATCTGTCCCATGCAGAGAGCGAGCAACGTGAGCACGGTTACTTGGCCGGTAAACGCCTTGGTGGATGCCACTCCGATTTCCGGGCCTACATGGATATACGTCCCCGAATCCGTATTCCGGGGGATGGAGGCACCGACGACATTGCAAATACCATAAACAAAAGCCCCTTTGCTTCTGGCAAGCTCGATGGCGGCCAATGTATCTGCGGTTTCTCCGGACTGCGATACGGCGATCACTATGTCCTTGTCCGTAATATATGGGAAACCGTACCTGAATTCCGATGCGTATTCCACCTCCACCGGAATCCGACACATCTCCTGAATGACACGCTTCCCGATCAGCGCTGCGTGCCATGAAGTGCCGCAAGCCACGAAAATGATGCGGTTGGCATAGATGAATTTTTCCTTATTCTCAAGGACGCCGGACAGCACCACGCGCCGGCAGTCGTCCGTGATGCGTCCGCGTATGCAGTCCCGCAATGTGTCGGGCTGCTCGAATATCTCTTTCAGCATGAACGTATCGTATCCGCCCTTCTCCAGTTGGCTCACGCTCATCTTCAAAGTCTGTATGTTGAGTTGCGACGGCTGGTCGTTGATCAAGGACAATATCTCCAGCGGCTTATTCCTACGGACAATGGCCATTTCGTTGTCTTTCAGATAAACCACCTTGTCCGTATATCCCACAATAGGGGTGGCGTCCGAGGCGATGAACGTCTCGCCGTCTCCGATGCCGATAACTAAGGGGCTGCTTTTCCGGACGGCAATAAGGGTGTCGGGATCGTTTCTCTCCACGACGGCTATGGCGTAGGCCCCCTCCACCTGCTTCAAAGCCTCCTCGACGGCTTCCGATAGTTTACAGGAGTTCGTCGTCTGTATATAGTCTATGAGCTGCACGAGCACTTCGGTGTCCGTCTCGCTGCGGAAGGTGTATCCGTGTTCTGTTAGGGCCTTTTTCAATATCGCATAGTTTTCGATCGTGCCGTTATGGACTATGGCCAGGTTGCCGCTTCGGGAGACATGCGGATGGGCATTCACATCATTGGGCTGGCCGTGCGTCGCCCAACGGGTGTGCGCTATGCCCAATCCGCCGGCAGTGTCTTGTGCTGCGGCCACGGATTCCATACAATTTACCTTGCCTGTCGATTTGTAAATATTCATGGTGCCGTCGTCTTTCACCAAGGCGACGCCGGCGCTGTCATACCCTCTGTATTCCAAGCGATGCAATCCTTGTGTCAGTACATCATAGGCTTTCCGATGGCCTATGTAACCTACTATTCCACACATATATGTATTCAGTGTTAATTGAAAATTCTTATGTATATATCGTAATGGAGTCCTTTATCATCTCTTTTATTGAAAGAAGAGGCATTTTCTTTCTTTTGTAAAAGAACAACACCGTTGTAGTTCTACGTCACAGTATTGTTTCATATCGAATATTTGCTTCGGTTGCATACTCCTTTTCCCAAAGGCATAAACAGCGTATTATATTCTTACTCTTGAGTGATTTTTTGTCACCACTTATAATCGAACCGTTCGATATCCTCTTCGACAAGCAAATCACCGGACTGCACCTCGATGAAAGTCAAGTCGGAGATAGCCTTGACCGTATGTTTGACTCCTTTCCTGATTATAACCGTATTGCCTCTGCCGACAACTGACCGGATACCGTCAAGTACCAATTCTCCCTCGCTGTCAATGAACGTCCAAACTTCATCGCGATGGCGGTGTACCTGATAGCTGATATTCTTGCCGGATTTGATTTTCAACTGCTTGGTAAGAGACTTCTAACCGTCGGGGAACTCGGCTGTATCGACTACTTTGTATTTACCCCAGCGGCGTTCCTCAAACATTGGTCGACGTTGCAGGTGGTCAGCGTAGGTCTTGATGTTTTCGCTCTTATTCTTGTTGGTAATCTTAATATAGCGAACAATATTGCTGGGATATATGCTGCCACGTATATTCTTCTTCAGCAATTCGTTTCATTGTAGTCCCCTCCAAATCCGAGCGGGAAAGAAAAGAATTCAAACTTTCGACATCGGCAAAATAATATGCTTGATTTTTTGTCGTTTCCCTGTTGTATATTACGTCGTAGGCAATGATTGGGCAATCGAAAAACATTGCTTCCACCAACGAGGGGTTCGTACCTCCGGCACTGTGTCCGTGGATATACATTCCGGCATTTGCCCGTAATGTATAGAGAACGTCCAAATCGTAAATTGCATCAAGCAGAACGATGTTGGGATAGCAACAATACGTTTCTTTCAGGTTGCGGGCATAGGCGCTATGTTCCCAATTACCGATGAAAACTAGTTTTTTCTTGCTTTGAGCAAAAGCTTTCAACGTCACATGACAGTTGTTCTCAGGTTCTATACGACAGACTGAGATCGCATATTGCTCCGGTACAAGACCATAATCTGCAAGGTATTGAGTTTGCACATCATCCGGTACTTTGCGGCAGGTATGATCTCCCCCATAAGCAATCAACACCGAATTCTTATGATATGTTTCATACACGTAATTCTGTATTCCTTTGTTATCTGCAATTACTACATCGGCGAAGCGGACGGCCATCGCTTCCGAAAAACGTAAAAACCGACGGGCCATACGTCCCCATTTTTTACGGCGATGTTCAAGCCCGTCGATATTAACAATCAGTTTTTTCCTACAGAAAAATCTAAATATAGGCAGGAAACTGCATCCGGATGTTCCTAATATGACAATCACGTCATATCCCCGCATCACCTTTAACAGAGCCCATATATCGTATGGAATACTCTGTATACCATTTGCATGTAATGGAATATACTTTAAAAAGGCACCTTTATAGGATGATAAACGTTCTTCTTTAAAGTCTTTACTGCTACAAAATACAGTATACTGCACGTTAAGAGGGCAATTTTTACCGATGATATTCTCTACCAAAGTTTCAAAACCGCCATAACTCGCGGGAACACCTTGCGTGCCCACGATAGCTACTTGTTTCATGGATGAATAAATAGAATTAATAATATTTCTGCCTTCAGATTCGTGGCAGAAAAGAATTAGATTAGAGACTATTCTCGTTATTCCAAAGACTCTATGCCCGATATGATATTGTCAATCATAGAGACGAGATTGTATTGTGTCGAGCATACCGAAGCGTTGTCACACAAACGCAGGTACAAATTCTTGTCCGTCAATATGGATTCGATGGTGTGGGCAATCTCGACGAGTTGCGACACATCTATTTTATATCCGTTCACCCCGTCTTTTACCATCTCCGCGATACCTCCGACCGTTGGAACTATGACGGGAAGACCTGCAGACATGGCTTCCAGTGCCGTCAGTCCGAATGTTTCGATAAACCGCTCTTTGTCAGAGAGATTAAGGACGATGGAGGCGGAGTTGTAAAAAGACGCTACATCATCCTGTCGTGGATGAATAGTTACATTATCAGAAATATTCATTGAGTTTGGATCGTTAGTACAGCCGACACAGAGTCTATCATACGATGTAAATCGTAACGTCGGGAAACTGATAACGCATTGTTAGAAAGATATTCATACAAAGTCCTGTCTTGCAGAATCTCGATTATGCGGGATTCGATTATCGGAAGATCTTGAACATCTATCCGATAGCCGTCATAGGCTTCGATGACGAACTCTGTTATCCCTCCTACGGTTGGAACGATTACCGGCAAGCCGCAACTCAATGCTTCAAGCGAGGTCAAGCCGAATGTTTCTATTGCCTGATGGCGATCTGTGAGGTTGATGACGATTGTCGCAGCATTATAAAAAACAGCAACATGCTCCTGTCGCGAAAATACAGTTAAGTTGCTCGGCAACCATCGTTGTCCTGTGTTTCCTCCGACACATTCACCGTATTTCTCACCAAATTTCTTGGTGTGGGGGGGGTAAAGTGCTGTTATTCAAATATTTATCTATGTTTTCTTGAGTATCATTGATTACGAGTACAAATTTGAATTGAGGAAGGTCGGCCGCAAGTTTGATAAACTCGCGCGTCCCTTTATACTCTTTTAGTGAAGACAGCATCAAAACAGTCTTGCGTTCAAAGGCGCTTGCGGGATCCGGGTGCAACTGGGCCATGAACTCCGAAGGCAATGCGTTCGGAACAACACGCACATGTTTTTTTCGTTTGAGAAAAGATGCCTGATAGGCTGAAACACAAATAATCTCTGCGGCCATTTTTTGCATTGCCCATGCCAAAAAACGATAAAATCGCCCTTTCACAAACGCGTTTTCATGGTAATGGTAAACCACTTTTTTGCCTGTCAGCCATCCGGCAAGAGCTGCACCAACAGGCAATATCGTATTGATGTAAAATACCACATCTTTGCTGAACAAGTAGCGAAATGCTACAAAGAACGTATAAACCTGAATCGTCGCATATCGCAACAACGTAATTGCTGGATTGGATGAAAAGCGATAATGATAAGTGAATTTCCGCTTTAAATTCGGGTGCGCCAACTCATCGAGGACACCTCCTCGTGATGAGACCAAGTCCACGGCGTAACCTCTATCAAGCAGCCCATTAAGTACGGTTTTCAATACTTTCGGACTGCCGCTGTAATCGTTGAAAAGATGAAAGCAAACGATATGTTTCATCGACACAGATATATTAAAAGGTCGTTCCAGATTTTCATGGAACGGAGGATATCATCGGTTACATTTCCTTTTTCCCGCACAGTAAAACGGGCGATGACATCCAAAAGATAGAATACATATGTTTCCTTATCTACCCAATTTGCTTCAGATGATTGCAGAAATACTATAATCTCATCCGCTTGCCAATGCCGCTCGAAAATAGCTGTCTGCGTGAAGAAATGATAATGGTCTAGAAAGGGCGGGTAAGTCAAGCGGGCATATTCCCAGTCGAACACGAAAAGTTTCCCGTTCTCGACAAACATATTCCATGGGGTAAAGTCCGCATGATAGGCGGAAAACCCCACCGTTTGATATTGATACCGTGCAAGGAGTTGGTCTATAATATGAATGATCGATGTACGATCAATTCCTTCCGGCAACCAATCCATGTGAGACTTCAGCTCGATTAATGTCCTGTAATAATCGCTGTCTTCAAATACCAAGGATTTGCGTGTGTTGCGATAAAGAATATCGAGAAAATCGTCGTGCAGGGAAGTCCAACGATGCAGGACGCTCGACTTTCCGGTTTTTACCGTGTTTTGAATAAATAAATTGATTCCATTTTTCAGTTTACCGTAAAAAAGACATTCAGGTATTCCCGTCACGCCTTTTTTGGCAAATTCGCTTAAGATTTTCGATTCGCTATCGAACAACATGGCGATTTCATCGCTGTCTGTTAGTTTGCAATACCCTAAGATGCGATTCCCCTTACTGAGTTGCATCGTGATTTTCTGATGTACGCACGGAGTACCGCAGAAGATTGAAAATTCCAAATTATTTTCATGAAATAACAGACAGAGCATTTGGACTAATTCATCGGTAAGATCACAACGCAGGGTCTCGGCATGAATGGCACTCCGAACAAATGGTATGTTGTGTAGTATAGGGAACAATGCTTTCACTAATTTCCCTTTTTTCCCGCTGGGTTGGTATAGATTCATTCCTACCTGCATATTTCGGGCAGGCATCAACCAAGTCTTGCCGTCTGCATTGGAAAACCTATAAAACAATTTAGCCCCTGCGGTTATTATGCCTTGGAGTAGTTCTTCTTTATCTCGTCGTGTCATGACTGATAGAATCAATCTTATGAGTTACAAACTTTAAGCACAAGCTCATAAAATTCACGGCCTCTATGTTCCCAAGAAAATTCCTGAGATATTTCTCTTGCCTTTTGCCCGAGTTTTTCTCGTTCTTCTAATTCGGTCAAGCGTAAGATTCCCGTTTTAAGTTCTTCAATAACGGCCGGCCTTTTGTTCCGGGGAATTACAATTGCATATTCGTTGGTGAAATAGCGGGTATATCCGGTTGTATCGAGACAGATTAAGGGCTTACCCATAGCCATCGAGTCAAACGATACCGTGACCGCGCCTTCTTTCAATGCTGCGTTTACCACTACATCCGTCTTTTGCATCAGATGGCGATATTCATTCATTGTCACCTTTCCTGTTAGTGTCACACGGCTCTCTACACCCAAATCTCGGATAAGTTTTTTTAGCCTGTTCTTGTCAGGTCCGTCGCCGACAATATTCAGATGCATGTCTTGCTTGTCTTTTGCCGCTTCAGCGAATGCTTCAATCACTAAGTCAAAACCTCTCCATGCATCCAGATGTCCGACAGTGATAAACTCGGCAACTTTTTTCTCCTGCACAGGCATGGTATCCGCAGCTTGTATATCTGCGGCGACATCTGTAAAAAGAATCGCTTTCTTTTGCGCCTCAATTGGGAGTGCGTTACGGGTAATCTCTGTCTTGCAGAGAATCAAATCCGCATTCTCGCACCGTTTCTTCAATCCTCTATTCCATCGGGCAAGTCGTACTACCGCACGGCGTACGGACTCTATGATTTGAGACTTCCTGTCATAGTGCCCCGAGAACTCCTTTGGAATGCTCTCTAATCCACCCACAGGCCCCCAGATGAAAAATTGTTTCTGACCGTAGCTACTAACATTCCACAGTACGTTGCCGTATGTCAAATGATGGAATACCTTGATATCGTGTTGTCGCATCGTACGCTTCACGATGCGATTCGTGCATACTTGCCATATATTATAATAAGTACGAACGCCACGCAGCCCTTTCTTCCAGAATCTTGCCCACTTAGGCAAGTCGAAATACAGAAAGTGAATATTGTTGTATCCCGGATGCTGCGCTATCCACGGTTCTATCGTATGCTGATTGCTGCGACGTGTCAATACCCACAGCTCAAAATACTTTGACATTTCCAGTACCCAGTGCCAACCTACACCGATTTCACTACCCAAACCAGGCTCGCAGGCATAGGCGGAGATGAAGATTTTAATAGGTTGTTTCATTTTTGTTTGAATTTTCTGAGGTCTACCCAAAAGGGGAAATATTTGGAAAGGATGAAGGTGGTAATTGTACCCAACAGCACAGAAACAATTACCACTATCAGCGTTACCGAATAGGTACTGTCGGGACATATTTTGGATGTAATGGAACCCACAAAGGCAGGATAAACTCCCGAAAAGAAATAGAAAAGTATGGAGTTACGTCCAATGAAAGCAAGCCAGCTGAACTGTGGTAATTTTTTGCAAATAGTAATGATGCTTGTCACTCCTAACGTTAAACATATTAATCCCGGCAGATTAATTTGACCGCTCAACCCCAGCATTTTTAATTCTATATGATTCATCTTTGCCACCAATAGCAAGAGACCATAAGCTATAATGGTAATCATGCCCACATAGGCAGGCAGCCTGCCAATCCTTGATTCATATGTTTTATAAAGTCCTCCTACTGTCATCATTGCTATATACTGTAAACCTGTTTGGTAAAACCAAGGAAAGAAATCTTTGGCTTCATTCCCTTCCCTAATGCTGTTCATATACCAACCTGCCACAAACAGCAGGACACCCAAGCCCACATATGCATAGATTGATTTCAACTTGGTTGCAAACATGATGGAGAACAATGCCAATTGCGCTACGGTCAAAGCCGAGGTAAACCAATAGCTAATCCCTCCAAACACTTCAAACACGTAGTTCCCTAAGCTAAAACTGCCTGCATGAAAAGCGATCTTGGGTATGTAAATGAGGGAAGAAAACAGAATGGTTGGTAAAACGAGGCGGAAGAATAGATTTTTAATGGCATCCTTGTACCCCCCCCGTTAATATCTGTTAATTTACTATGAATTAGCCATTTACCAAAGAAAAGATATCCACTAATAAAGAAAAAGGCATTAACATAAAAGGGCTTTACCCAATAACCCAAACCAAGGCTATCTGTGCTATAATAAATCTCGCTATGACATAAATAGACACATAACATGCATATGCCTTTGATAGCATCAATCCAATATAAGTTTTGCTTTATCATTTCAAGCGTTTGAGGTTTTTACGATTTTGCTGTTCGAATACTATACGAGAACAGTTTACGTGAGTTGATATACTTAGGTTGTGTAAATTGGTGATAGACAATGTGGTTTCATAAAATCTTGGCATATCGTGAACATATTAGTTGATATTGATTGTTCTTGATTGATATTAAAGCGATTGACACCATATCACCTCTGAAAAACCTTTCTGCTTTACAAACATTCGCATTGATTCACAGGCTATTTTTATGTAGCTGTGGTTGTAGGTTTGGACTACAAAACATTAACAAACTAAGAATCAGTGTGCTATGTTTACAATTATGCTCAAGGGAGCCCCCGATAAGAACCGTCCGGACATGGTCAAGATCACGATGATCATTTACCGTCCCGGTTTCAACCGAGTCCCCAAGGTTCTTCCAGTCACGGGCCCGTTCAAAAACTGGGACCAAGGCCAACAACGCTTCAAGCCTCGTACGGAAAATGCGGCTGCCAACAACGCTCTGCTGTCGTCCACTGTCAATAAATACACCCAGATCGGTAATACATGGGACGAGCAAGGCGTGGCATGGACTCCCAAGGAACTTTCCCACTATTACAACAAGCCCCGCGAGCTTATGCTTCGTGAGACGGTCATCCCCACCGTCGAGCAGGTCTATAAACAGTGGATACAGGAGATTCGGAATACGAAAAAGATGAAGAACGGCCACGAGGTTCCCTGCGAGTCCTACGCCCAAGCCAACGAGCGTATCCTCGAATTTTTGACTCGTTTCGTCCGGGAGAAATACGGACGTTCGTTCTCTAATCTTCAGTTTACGGATATTACCGAGCAGTTTCTGAAAGATTATGTCTTCTTCATCGAATCCGAAGGAGCCAAGAGGAATTCTCGCGGCGGTCTCCGTGGCAAGCTTCACTCGCTGTATCAGGTAGTCAAGAAAGCCTCGAAAAAGAATGTCCCGGGTGCCGACCTCGACGTGTTCATCTGTACCAACGAGAAGTTCCGTGAGGTGGAGACCACGCCGAGTACGATTTCCATGGGTCTACTGCGGGCTATGGAAGCTATGGACCGCAGCCTGCTCTCGAAGACGGAGAGCTATTGCCTCGACTTATTCCTGTTCTGCTTCTATTGCGGCGGCATCGCCCCGATCGATGCCGCCTATCTGACATGGGCTTGTATCGACATGAAGAAGCGTAAAATTACCTATGAGCGGATTAAGACTCCCAAAAAGGCCAAGCCACCCTTCGTTCCGCGTGCGGAGGCTATCGCCAACAAATACCGCAACGAGTGTTATGCGGACTTCGTGCTGCCGATCTTTTCGGCACGGCACGATACGCATATCCGGAAGAAAAACCGTGTCAACCATCTTTGCGGCGAGGTCAACAAAACCCTGCGCCGTATCGTGAACCTGTTGGGTTATGACGAGGAGATTACGTGGTACTCCGCACGCGGTACCTACATCACGATGATGGTCGACAAGAAATACCCTCCGGGCGTGGTTGCCGAACACAGTGGCAACAGCGTCATTACGATCTACAAGTTCTACTGGAAAAATCAGAATGAAAGCGACATTATCGCCGAATTGTGCGAAGAGTTTCGCGATTAAACATTTTTTCGTACATTCACGCTATCCTTTGCAATCAAACACATAAAACGTAAAGCACATGAAAGAATTACTGGAAAAGATGTATGCAGAGATGGATGCGGTCAAGACGAACGCCCAACTCCAGCACGAAAACGGAAACAAGGCTGCCGGCATGCGTGCCCGCAAGGCGAGCCTCAATCTCGAGAAACTCCTCAAGGAATTTCGTAAAGCGTCCCTGACAATCGGAAAATAAAGAAAACCGATACGATGAGAAAGGCGTGAAGTTCAATCCTTCACGCCTTTTTGCATCCTATTCTTCGGCTTGTCCGTATTCCGACGGTTTGCGCCTGCACAACTCGTCGTACTGCTTTGCCGTCATCTTGAAATCGGTTACGTCGAAATCGAGTATCTTCCACCAGTAGCGGAACGAGAACCCTGTCTCCTGCGACGGACGTTTGGTCTTGCACAATTTGTCTATTGCTTCGGGACGCAGATTCAAAGATGTCGCCGAGTCTTTCAGCGTACGATAGATCCCGATCAACTGCAGGGCGTCGTCGAATACCAGGACCTTGAATGTTCTCGGTTCGTGCTTTTTGCGCTGCCGGCCCTCTTTCATGCGTTTAGCAGTCCCGATACCCGGTTTGCGTCCTTTGCGTTTGGGCTCCGTTGCCGAAAACAGTTTCTCAGCCGTCTGGGCGAGCATCGGCATAGGCGCAACTTTGTTCAGCCAGTGCACCTCGTCTCCGGATACACTGAAGGCAACGCTTTTTCGTCCCTCCAGTTGTTGCGCATCGAATTTGCACCAATGCACGATTCCCTCTTTTTTGTCGACTACGATCTCCACGACCAATTCATCGCCGGGGGCAAGTTTGTCGAGCCGTATCCTATTGGGCTGTTTCGGTTCGCTGCTGCGGCGTTTGCGCAGAACTACCCGTTCTCTGACTACTGCCATGACGATTATTGATTTCTGATACTGTCGGCAAACTCCTTGCTGGGTTTATAGGCCGGTGTTTCGTGAGCCGGTATTTCGATCGTTGTCCCCTTACTGATGTTGCGAGCTTTCTTGGAGGCTTTCTTCTTGCGGAAGAAGGTTCCGAAGCCGCGCAACTGGATGGAAAACCCTTCGGCAATCGCCTCCTTGACCAGAGCAATGAAGGTTTCGATAACCGTTTTGACATCCGCTTTGTTCAGGCCCGTACGGCTGGCAATTTCGCTGATCATATCGGCCTTGGTTACGTTTTTCTGATTCTGTGCCATATCATAGTAATTTTGAGAGTTTATACAAATGTAGCAAATATTTGACAGCTAAATCGTTAAGACTATAATTAAATCACGCACAATTACGGAGGAAATAATTACAAACCGCCGATAATCACCGGATTAGCCTGCGATTTAATTTTACTTTTTACGAGAATAAATGTCATACATACTCGGCCCCCCATTGCAAAGATTCGTCAGATCATTGCGGGATAAAAAATATTTCGTACCTTAGCATAGAGTATCAGAATATTCAAATATGAAGGAAAAGAAAATATCTATTGAGAAATTGGAAGATTGCTTGTGCGACGGTATTAAGATCGACGAAATGCTCGGCAGCGGGTTCGACCTCCTTCGAGTCGACGAGTTGGAGCAGTCCTATACGCGGGAAGACGACATTCGCCTGAATAATGATTTCAGGGATTATTACAAACGTGAAGAAGAAAAAGAGCGGCAAAGGATAAGACAGCAGGAAGGATATTGATGTTCAACGCCATGTGCTATCCCGTGCACATGGCGTTTTTTTGACCAATCATGTCAGCCATGGATTCTTCCACGGGTCGTAGTCGGCCTGAAAGGTCGCCATCTGCCAGTCCATGACCTCCTTTTTGTCCTCGGCGATCTTGCGCGGAATCTGCGGATTGATCCGCAGCTTGGCCGCGTCGTGCAGCCACTTCATAGAATCCTCATGGTCTTTGATACGCGTGGCGCTGACGTTGTTCGGGGCGATGAGCTTCGTGAGCTCGTACACGGCCAGCCGCACCATGTGCTTCTTGAGGTTGTAGTTGCGCGGGTCGCGCACGACCAGATTCACGCCCGCCTGCGGCTCGTCCGCGTTGACGTCGATCTCCGGATACCAT
>OHHQ01000426.1_pt1 | contig 23699 bp, 27 predicted proteins | sample 1568051 | NCBI WGS metagenome assembly OHHQ01 (sample SAMEA3879567, study PRJEB24766) | human gut metagenome | biome: human-associated habitat; feature: feces | place: USA | collected 1985/1987
TTATATTTCAGTTATTGCTTGGTGCCTCCCATTTTCATGGAATGCATCTCATTTTTATACTATTTTACGTATAAGTGGCGCAGTAATTCTACCATTACTTACAGTAATAACAACTTTTATCGGAAAATGCATTATTGATATACTTGCTATTTCAACAAAAGAAGCAACTATTGGCAAATCATTATTAACTCTTCTTCTTACTCTTTTGACGGTAACAATATTACGTAAAGTTATTCAAAGTGTAGTACAGTATAGTCAGTCAATGCATGGTGAGTTAATCAATGGAAATATTTCATTAATGATTATGGATAGGTCTTTAAATGCTGATCTTGAATATTTTGATAACCCTCAATTTAATGATAAATTATTATCTGTAAATCAGGATTCCTATGTCATTCCCAATATTTTGTGGAATGTCATTTCTGCTATAAGTGCAACCATATCTTTTATATGCGTATTCATAGTTTTATGTCAAGCTAATATAGTCTATGGTGTAATATTAATTGCATCTGCAGTACCATCTTCATTAGTAGCTGCCAAATATACTAGATTATTGTATAATTTAAGCTTGGAACAAATCAATGGTACACGACAAATGAGTTATGCACAAAGCATAGCAACTGATAAAAATTATGCGCAAGATATTCGATTGTTCAATTTCGGCAATTGGCTAAAAACGCGTTACAGAAATATTTGGCATGTATTTCTAATGGAAAGACGTAATATGAACCGCAAACGATCCTTTGTAACTGGACTATTAGAATGCCTACCAGAAATAATTATTACGTTAATTAGCATAGATATTGCATTTAAAATACTTAATGGAAAAGCAACTATTGGAGATTATGCATTATACACTGGATTAATGGGGCAATTATGGAATGCTATAAACTCATTATCATCTTCAGCAGTAGAAATATATGGAAATAGATTAAAAATAGAAAATATGAAATCATTAGATAAATTTAAAAACAAAATTATTGATAGTGGTACATATAGGTTACATGAAGTACGTTCTATCAACTTCAAGGAGGTTAGCTTTTCATATCCTGGCACCAATCGTCTCGCCTTAAATGCAGTAAGTTTTGAAATATACAAAGAAGAAAAAGTCGCATTTGTTGGCGTGAATGGATCAGGTAAGTCAACTCTAATTAAATTACTATTGCGTATGTATGAACCAGATAGTGGCACTATCTACATTAATGGTCTAAATATTCAACAATATAAAATTACCGAGCTACGAGCTAATTTTAGTGTATATTTTCAGGAAATGTTAAATTATGGATTCTCATTAAGAGAGAACTTTATAATTACAGATACTGGTCAAATACCATCGGATGCCAACATAAAATCAGCTTTGAAAAATGCTTCTTTTGAAGATCTGGCTGAACGCTCTTCCAAACATCTTGATGCTACTCTTATGCGTTTTTTTGATACAGATGGTATTGAACTCTCTGGTGGCCAATTTCAGAAATTAGCTTTAGCCCGAGTTTTATATCGTAGAAATACGGTATTTATACTGGACGAACCATCATCAAACCTAGATCCAATTGCTGAAAAAAATATATTTAAATCACTAGAAACAATAACAGCAAATAAAATGACTATATTCACTTCGCATCAATTATCAAATGTATATTTAGCAAGCCGAATTATTGTATTAGAAAACGGGGAAGTCATTGAAGATGGGACGCATGCAGACCTTTTGAAAAACAATCAACGTTACGCTGAACTATTCCATTATAAACAAGAAAGGTATAATTCAGCAAATTAACTGCAAAAGACTTTGAAACTAATTTATATATAATCGGGAGCATGTTATAATGTTGTCAGTAAAGATACGATAGGGGGGGCATATATTGAAAAAGGAATATTCTTTGTTGCATAATTTATTGTTATATTCTGTCTTGATTTTTTATGTGATTATTTTGTTCTTGCTACTGTTTATGAAGAGATATTCATTTCGTTCAATAAACATGATTCCATTTCATACCATAAATAGCTACTTACTTGATGATGATATAATTCGCCATAGTTTTTCATTTATCAATATAGCAGGGAATATCGTTTTATTCATACCATTAGGTGGATACATTACCTTATTTAATCATGATAAAAGACTTTATAAAAACCTTTTGTTTGTTATCATATTCAGTGTTATTGTTGAAATCATACAATATGCTTTTAGAGTAGGTGTATCTGATATTGATGATGTGATTTTAAATGGCCTGGGTGGATTAATCGGTATACTAATATATAAAGGATTACTGCTGATATTGAAGGATAAAAGGAAGGTTAGACATACTGTTGCAGTATTTGCTCCTATAGTTGCAATTGTATTCTTTGTTACGTTATTCATCTTCAACGCTTAATTAGATTTATAAATTAAGAAGCAAAGGGACACAAGAATTTTATTACAGGCTCCTTATTAAAATGTCAATGTAATGACTAATCCCAATGATGATAGCATGGTACATGAGTCTACAGATTGTATGTGGTTTAGTATTAAATAGTCCACTATAATAATATGGTAACGAAGATAATGTCACTCGCCTTTTTCAGGGAGTGGCATTATTGAAATAGATGGGAGAATATATGGAATATATTATACAGGTCAAAGGGCTAAAAAAAGTGTATAGGCAGGGAGATATAAAGTAAACGCTCAATAGCCTGTACCTTGCAAATCACAAGGTCGCTGTTATTTGCGCCCCTGTGATTCCTGTGGTGCGCCTTGCGGCGCACGTTTCTAACGGGTGAAAGTCGTGTGTTCTGCAAGCTGTTATCAGCTTACCAGTGAAAGTCTGGTCAAGGTAATCGCCAGTGAGCCTTGTAGCGAGCCTCCAATGCTTTTGGGCGACCAATTGTGTTGAAGCGAGGTATGCCTGTGAGAAACAGGTGTAAAATAGCAGTCCGTAACATAAAGTGAATCCTGTAGCATCGTTACGTTAACCCTGCAAAGGGACAAAAGGGAGTCGAGTCACTGACTTTCTGACGAAGACCATGGAAGATGTGCAGATACTGGAATACAGCATTGAAGAACCCTTCGGTGTAGAGGGAGCGGAATGTTATGAAAGTTGATAACGGAACAGAAGAGATTTCATACCATCATATAACCACAAGTATGTAATCGGAGATATAAGCAGGCATGCGAAGTTCTTCGAAATGTGGTATGAGAAGTCGGAGGAGCCCATAGTATCTATGAACTATTGGCAAGAGAAACAATAGGAGAAAAGGGGCTCTGCTTTAATCAGGATTAACGGGAAGGTAAGGGATAGTGCATGCCAAATATTGGACAACAACACTCAATAGAAAAGTCACGACAACTTCAACGTAATCTATACCTGACAGCCAAAAAAGATAAGCGGCGCAGGTTTCATGCGCTGTATGACCGTATCTTTCGCCTGGATATTTTGTGGCGGGCATGGAAAGAAGTACGAGCAAACAAGGGAAGTGCTGGGATAGATGGCATCACCTTTGATATGATTGAGGAATACGGAGTAGAGGAATACTTGCTGGATATTCAAGAGGATTTGCAGAATAAAAAATACAGACCTAAACCGGTAAAAAGAGTATACATTCCAAAACCGGACGGAAAACAAAGACCATTGGGGATACCCACGGTGACTTCATACTGCACACCTCCCAACGATGTTTTGGAATGCTGCCTCCAGCTATACGGAAGGCAGCTGGTTTCAGGGTAAAGAAAACCTATGTATAAAGAGCTTTTATTGATTCCAGATTGGTATCATCGATCAATACCTCCCAAGGCCACCCGGGATGCTGCTTTTTGGCGGGGATCTTTCCCGCAGAGATGCCATAATAGATCTTTCCGGTGGATATGCCCAGCAGGCTGGCGGCTTCAGCAACAGAGATGCCTTGACGGTTTCTCTGGTAAGGGCCGGAAATAGCATGCTTGTAACGGATCCATCTGACACCGGCATAAGTGAAGTTTTTTCCTTCCGGGGTGGTCAGGCCGTCCTGGTTCAGACAGTCGGCAATCTCGTAATCATCCATGGATGAAGCGAGATCACGGATGATGGTGATGGTATCATCCGTGTGCCGCCTGCGGTCCGCGCAGGGGAGGGGATTTTTTAAGGATAAGTGTTCGACTCTGCCGCTGCGGAAACGGATGCCTATTGAAAAATCAGGTTTTTTTTCTGACAGGACGGTGATATCTTCGATCAGGACACGTATAATGCGCTTCTTCTCCACTGGTGTTGAAGAGGGTGCGTTCCAGATCTCAGGGATCCTGCGGGCAAGGTCCAGGATGTCCTTTTCCTCTTCTTCGGAAGGGACCCAGTTTTTTTTGAACGGTATGCAGCGTAATCCTGCTTTGCTTTTTCCAGATCCTTGAGCTTCTGGTCCCAATTCGCTTCCAGGGAACGGACAACGAGCCGGTTTTCCGGATCTGCAAGCATGAACTGCCTTTCTGCACGGTCTGCTTCGTACTGTGCCCGTTCGACTGCAAGGAGCCATTGCTTATCCGACATCCTGTCCGTGTCATTGATACTGTGCATCACCTTCAGGGAGATCTCCAGTTCCGAAGGCTTCATAATGGAGAGGATCTTATCGGATACAGCCTGGTCGAGGGGAACGGCAGGGACGGAGGAACAGGTGGCCTTGCTGCCGTGTTCCCAGCGGCCGACGCATTCGTACAGGGGGCGTATGCCGCCATTCCCGGTATAACGGACAGTCATGCGGCGGCCACACTTGCCGCAGATCAGGAGTCCCGGGAGGAGGGCGGCGCCTTCGCGCGCCGGTCGCAGAGCTCTGTGTTTGTCTGGTTGGAGCAGAGCTGTTTTTGGTTCGCTTCGAAATCGTCCCAGGAGATATAGGCCTGGTGATGCCCGGGAATGAATACCCTCCATTCTTCCTTGTCAGGGAGACGGACGGGATGGTGTTCGAAATGGCCGTCAGCATTTACGGTTTTATTGTCCCGGTAACGGCCATACACATATGCGCCAGTATAGGCAGGGTTATGTATGACGGAAAGGACACGGCTGTGGGTCAGCGTCCCCCAGGTGAGCTTTCCATCCCATGCACCGCCATAGGCGCGTTTAGGAAATAGGATGCTGTTTTCTGCGAAATACCGCACAACGCCGTAGGCGCTCCCAGAGGTACGGAAAACACTAAACAGGGTGGAGACCGCATGCTGCACTTCCTCATCCGGATCTATGATAGTCCTGCCGTTGGGGTCATAGTTTATTGTACTGTATACACATACCAAATAGACCAGTGTAAGAAATATAAGATTCAGAGATTGATAAAGCAATTGTTATGTGATATTATTACTATTGGTAATATATATATAACATATAAATGTCTCTGTTTTGTCACTAGAGAAAAGGAGTGATACAGAGTATAATAATTTTTAATGACACAAATTCAGGCAAAGACGAGGAGGACGCTATGATAAAAAAAGTAAATAAACTTTTGGTAATTGTAATAATTGCAGTGGCAAGCATCATTGAAGTTGGTTGTACCCAAAGTAAAAACGATAATTTCAAAACAGGCGGCAGTGAACAATCTATGGAAAGCACAGTAGACGAAGGTGAAATATCTATCACAAATGAAAGTGACACAATTTCTACCGGAGGGGAGGAAGGAATCGAGCAAGAAGCAGTTGTTGAATCAGAAACGGAGGGGGCAGAGCAAAAGAGAGAAAGCATCGCAATAGAAACAGCACCAGTGACTAGGGATGATACTATTTTATATGGAAGTATCAAAACGATAGACGGTTTTCAGATGGTTGACGGTACTGACGTCCCGGTACAGGTATCATTTAATGTTACGAATGTTCAGGAAGGAGAATCGGCATATAAAACACTTATCTCAGGTAATGCAGAAATTCCGAAGGCGGAGAATGGCATGGAGTATGTTGTAGTAACTCTGAATGTTACCTATGATAGCGGAACGCCAGACAATCTTTATATCATGGAAGATTATGCTTCTTTAGATTCGGCAAAGATGTACTTCGCACTTTCTAATGGGGATAGCAATGCAGAGCAGTTCACAAAGCATCTCAGCGATAGTATTTATAATTTAACTGTCGAAAAGGGAAAAAGTGCTCAGGGGTCAGTTGCGTTTCTGCGTAAGATGGGCAGCAATGAGCCATTATATTTTGTAGGATATGGAAAAACCATTAAGTTTGATATTGCAACGTCTGGTAGGAGTAAATCATCAATGGATACTTCATTCTCTGAAACATTGGCTGAACAATCGATAGATGCCCTTGTAGCAGAAAAGCAAGTGGTAATAAACCAATTAAAAAAACAGGCAGAAGATAATGCAGAGAAGGACCGCTATAACATTATAGAAGCTCTCGGCGATGCGGAATCTGATGAGCGTTGGAGTGCGGCAAACCAATTTATTCAAGACCAATATCCTGATTATTTTTCTAGTAGGGAACTACTGCAAAGCAGCATAGAATACGGTCATTATCTTGCCTCTTTATATAAAGATTATGAAGGACAGGATAATGGAAGGGGACGGTATTATGAAATGGGAAAACTTGTTTCAGAAGCAGCACAAAATGTATATCTGGGAATTAATAAATCAAAAGATGAAATGGTTGTAGATAAGATGCAGAAATTGGAAGAGCAGCTTAAATTTTTTTATGACAAATATTATGGTAAGTTGTCTGCCGACAAATAAAAGGTTAATTTGATAGAAGATGTGAGTTTACAATTTGATAGAAGATGTGAGTTTACAATTGACATAGGGTCTCCTTATTAATAGGTATAACCGGTTATAAAGCAATAACAAATTTATCTATGAAGGAGAGAAGAAAATGTCAATTATTGAAACAATCATCAACAAAGCGTTAAGTTTTGAAGGAGTCGCCGAAAATCCGGCTGGAAGCAATAATGTTCAATTCAACACTCATTATTATGGGCGTGAGGTGCATGATGGCGACACTGGCCCGAATGCAGCATATCCTTGGTGTGTTACCTTTTTATGGGATGTTTTCCGATTATGTGGGGCCTCCAACATTTTCTGTGATGGGCAAAAAACTGCGTCAACGGTATACGTTTATGACCATTATAATAATGGGCGGTTATTTTCCACAGGACAGACTGGTGACTTTATACTAATGAAAACTTCTGACAGCACAAACAAAGTTAATCATATCGGCTTAGTAATCAGCCGGAATAGCGATGGAAGCTATGAAACGATTGAGGGAAATACCGGAGGTAATATTGCTAATGGAGGTTCCGTATTACGGAGAACACGTCGTAGTGGCGGTTCTGGATATACCATCGTGACATTTGCAAGACCAAATTATGTTGAACCTGAACCTATCGAAGAAATTCCGGTAAGCGCACAGTTAACAGTTCAGGGAACTAATGTTAATGTAAGGACAAGTCCCCAAACTGGAGCAATTGTAAAAACATTGAATACAGGTGCTCGAATCCAGGCTACAGGCCGTGTTCTGATTAACGGAGACCCCTGGTTCCATATTACAGATGGCTGGATTAGTGGTAACTTTGTCCAGGGCTGGGTAAAAGATTACAATGACAACAACAGATGGTGGTATCTGGAAAAGAATTACACCTATCCGGTCAGCGCTTGGAAGACCATTGCTGGCAAAGATTACTGCTTTGGCAAGGACGGCTATCTGTTCGTTGAATGTTACATCAAATCAGAAGTCAACGATACCTACTATTGGGTAGACGATGACGGCGTCTGGTTAGACCAGTATAATACCACAGTTCCGGATTCGGGTTATCGAGTAGTTTACAATTACAAAACAGAAAATGCTTACCAGGGGTGATTCATTGCTATCGCGGGAAACGTAAGGAATTTGACAATTTATAAGTGAAACGCTTAGATGGACAGTATGTTCTTTTTGTAGAGCATACTGTCTGTTTAAAATGTCAATATTATCATTTTTCTATTGACAAATATTATTTATTAAAACAGTTTACAAATAGAAAGCAAAGTCCTTCTTATATAGTGTAATCAGTAATCACCTCTAAGAAAGGAGCTTTTTTATGAGTAAATTAGACAGTGTTATTATGAACAGTAAGGAAATGCAGCTTGTTACCGGCGGCGATGCAAACATTCCAATGAAGGCTGCTTATAAAAACAAGGAAAGCTGCAAAAGCGAAGGAGCCCATCTGCTGGATATCCATGTGGTTAAGGATATGACCATACAGGAAATTGCAGAAGAAATTTTTGCCCATGCCGTTGCGTATTATAAGGGAGACGCTCTCCGTTCCGTGCCAGGTGTAGGTAATGATGTTGCAGACTATTTAATCGCCCATGGCGCTGAAGTGTACATCGCAGATGGAGGCGACACATGGTATAGGAAAGCCGCTTATTCGGTTATCTGGACGTTTTTCGAAAGTTTTTAAACAAACCTGTAAACCCGGTGACTATTGATTACAAGGGGGCTCTGTCTGTTAAGGCAGGGCCTCTATTATTACGGAGGTATATTTTGAAAATATCGCTTATACTCCAAGAGTATCCCTATGAGTGCGGAGTGGCATGCTTGGCAATGATTGGTGCTTTCCATGGAAAAAGTATTAAATTAGAAGAATATAGAAAATTGTTTAACTGTCCAACTCAAAGGCAAAGTTTTGACGATATATGTAAAGCAGCAGCTAAAATCTCATTAGAAACAACTGGCATTAAAATTAAAGAATTGAAGGACTCCTTAATCTTTCCCTGCATAGGACAATTAGAAATAACTGAAGGCAGCTTGCATTTTGTGGTTATTTATAGTGTAGGTGAAAATATAGTAATAGCTGATCCGGCACGTGGATTAAGGCAAATCCCTAATGATATATTTAATAAAATATTTACAGGTAATGTTTTACTGTTCCGTGTTAAAACATAATAAAAATATATAGAGTATTCTGTAACAATATAATAACTTAATTGTCTTATTGGTGTATTTACCTTAAAATAGAAAGGAGTCGATATGGAAAACGAAACATTTAGTGAAATATATGAAATATATGCCAAGCAGGTATATCATTTCTTGTTACATCTAAGTGGAAATCATAATACCGCCGAGGAACTTACGCAAGAAACTTTTGTAAAGGCATATCTGAATTTGGATAATTTCCGAGGAGAATGCCGCTTATATGTATGGCTATGCCAAATTGGCAAAAATCTATATTTTAACTATATAAAAAAAGAAGCCCGCTATGCTCCAATAAGTGAGATAATCCATATGCCGTCTGAAGGTCAAAGTGTGGAAGATATGGTCTTGTCAACGGATTCGGTCAACGAACTTATGCGCGCAATATCAGAATTACCCGAACCATATCAATCCGTTTTTGTATACCATGTTTTTTCACAGATGTCTTATAATGAGATAGGAACTATGTTATTAAAAACAGATACCTGGGCGCGAGTTACATATTATCGTGCCAAAAAAAAGTTACAGTCAATTTTAAAGGAGGAAATGCGCTATGAAATGTGAAATTATAAAAGACCTGTTGCCATTGTATATAGAGAATTTATGCAGCGAGGCAAGCAGGATAGAGATAGAAAATCATCTGGAAACATGCAAGGAATGCCAACAGGAATATACACAATTACGTCAAGATTATATATCAAAAACCAGTAGCCAGACGACAGAAGATTTTCTTGAGGAAAAAGCCTTGTTTGATAAAAGTAAGCAGGAAATCAAAGAATCATTTGTAAACAAAGTCATTAAAAAATTCTTTACAGTAATATCTATATTAGGTTCGTTTATAAATGTGGCAATGGTTATTATAACTTTCATAATATATCAATATAAATATCCCAAACTTTATTTTAAAGAACTGGGGTCTACGCAGATATTGATATTGATTTTACCGTTTCTTCCTACAATATTAGCATTAATAGGAAGAACTATTATTTGGAAATGTAAAAAATATAAATTTTTATCCAAAATAGTTTTGGTTGGTACAATACCTGCTATTTTGGCAGGCGGTTTTTGTACACTGTTTTTTATGTTAATTCCCCCGGTTAGTTCTACGACAAAAAACTTGTCAAACTATATGAAGATTGACGGCGATACGGAACAGTTTGAAAGCTGTGTAAACAGTTTTTTCCCTAACCAAATACCAGTTAGTGCTAAGCAGGCAGATTATTTCTACCAAAGGTACTCATCTTTTTTTGAGGAAGAGGTCAATATGGAAGCTTCTTGGATTTTGACACCATTGGAATATGATACCATTAAACAACAGGCATTGGAACTCAGGCAATTTAAAAATAGTCATTTATCCGAAAGTGGGGGAAATGGAACCATTCTAGGTACACTACAACCTGAGAATGTTACGATTGTATTTGAATATAATGATAATATTAAAAAAGTTACTTATCGGGCGTACACAACTAAAAATTATTAGTCAATTTACGGACAGCAAGCTGCTTTCATGCAACATGCTGTCCGCTTTACTAAGTAATTAAGCTATCTCGGTTCAGCAGGTTTGCTTCAACAATGATTTGCTCACTCTCTTTTCGGGTTAGAAAAACCAGATATCACATTGTCCTTATATGAAATCGTAAAATATCTTTGCGAGCAGGCAAAGCAAACAGCCTGGGGATATTGTTGTATGTGCTGTCTATCCTGAAGGAGCATTGGCTGGTCAAGCAACTATCATTTTCGATTCAAACCGACAGTTAAAAAGCATTGCATATGAATAACCAAAAAGTTGTCACGGAGTCACCGTGGCAACTTTTTTGATTTTAAATCTATATGAAACAATAAAAATACAGAAAGCGAAAATAGGTTTTCTTTTGATATAAGACCTTGTGCCTCAAAACCGGGAAGATACAGAAGCTCAGAAGTAGAAAACAGCCAAAATGTTCGGGCTCGAATAAAAAGAAAAATTTCTAATAAGGGCCTGATAATTCCGATGTTTCCAAAATATAAATACATGGTCATTGTTACATTCATGATTAAAACAAATAGCCAATAATAAAATCCAATTTTAAGAAGCAAATAGTTCTTTATTAAAATCAATAATACAGATTGGCTAATCAATGTTGTTACTGTGAAAAACAAAAGTAATTCTTTAGATTGAATTATATCTATCCAAAACACGTGACCAGATATATTCATTACGGCAACAAAAATAGCCACAGGAAATTACTCTCAAGTAATGAACAACTACCTACCCGATGTTCCTATCATGAATTATATTATGTTTAAGAGACTGGTACTCTTTTGCTATGAGGCAATTAGGGTAGCAGGGTGTCAGTTTTGGGAAGATGGGATATGATTGATCAGAGCATAACAACTCCTCATTAAACATGACTTGTACGTATTACAGACAAGCACCATAGCTATCGGTTTGAAATTACTATTGGGTAGACGATGGTGGTGTTTGGCGGAAACCGTAGAATACCACTGCTCTATAGTGGTTCAGTTGTCAAGACACAAATTTAATCTTTTTATAATGAACCGATATATGTAGTTGAGAAGGGGAATAATGCTCCCCTTAGGCTGCATAGTCAATCAACAGTGCTGGATAATAACAGGAGGCCGGAGTTTGGTTATTGATGGCGGAATGGCAACGTTCAAAATTGTAGGTATGTATATATTTGCCAACCGCTTTCCGTGCCTCGCGGATATTGGCATACTGGGTCAGATATGCTTCCTCATACTTAAAACTGCGGAACCATCTTTCAATCATGATATTATCTGCCCAACGGCTTTTTCCATCCATGCTCTGACGGATGTGGTTCTCCTTGAGAAAATTTATATATTCGTTGCTTGTAAACTGGCATCCCTGATCAGAATTCAGGATAACTGGTTTTGCTGTTTTAAACGCTTTTTCCAATGCATTGATAACCATTCTGGTATCCAGGGTATCATCGAATTCCCAGCCTACAATGCAGCAGCTGTACCAGTCGATTACAGCTGTCAGATACAGGAATCCACGCTTGATGGGGATGTAAGTGATGTCGATTGACCATGCCTGATTTGGACGGTCGATAACGGCATTGCGAAGCAGATACGGGCAGACTTTTGCCTGTTGCATACGCTTAGAAAGATTCATTTTTGGATAGATAGGATCAATCCCCATTTCTGTCATGTAGCGGCGTGCCTTCCGGCGGCCAACTTTATGACCACGCATTTTCAGTTGTGAAGACATCTGACGGGCACCCCATGCCGGATTGTCTGTGTGTAAACGGTCTATAATTGCTTTACAGTCCAGTTCTTCCTCAGAGACAGGAGTTCCATTATAATATATGCTGGTGCGATTAATATCAAGCAATCTGGCACCTGTTTTGACCGGGAGTTCTTTAGACTTCAAAAGGTTTCGGACTAAATTTACTCTCGTAGTCAGGTTCAAGTGTTTCTTCAGATTTTTTTTTCAACCAATCCACCTGCATGGTGAGTTGGCCAACTTTTTTGGCATATTCGGCTTTTTCCCTGCGTTCCGAAGCCAGCTTCTCTTTCAGGTTATCTTCCCGTGTATCGTCAAAGACAACGGAAGCTTTATCAAGGAATTCTTTCTTCCAATTACGGAGAAGATTTGGTTGAATGTTATTTTCAGTAGCAATCGTATTTAAGTCTTTTTCTCCCTTGAGCAGTTCAATAACAAGCTCAGATTTGAATTTAGCAGAGAAATTTCTTCTTGTTCGTGACATAATAGTAATCCTTCTTTCTACTACAATATATTTATGGTTAATATCCCTTACAGCCAGTAAGGACTTATCCATCTTGTTGCCTAAGCTGTTATAATGATGGAGCAATCGGTATATCGGCTTCCTTTCTTGGACTTCGCGTCCGTAATGCAGACTGATAACCAGCTCCTCATTTGCAGCGTTCGTTTTATGCAGGTTGAACTGCCTCCGGTACGTTCGTGTCACACCACAGTAGATGGAATAGGCAATGAGTAAAACTGGTACCTATCATTGCAATAATCTTTAGGAGTGACAAGTTTATGAATCTCAACGCAGTAGGTATTGATGTTTCCAAAGACAAGAGCATGGTTGCTATTCTTCGCCCTTATGGCGAGATTGTTTCTTCTCCCTTTGAAATCAAACACACCTCTGGTAACATCCAATCTCTGATTGAACGGATTAAATCTATCGAAGGTGAGTCCCGCATCGTTATGGAGCATACTGGCCATTATTACGAACCTCTTGCCCGTGAGCTTTCTCTGGCAGGCCTTTTTGTGACTGCTGTAAATCCCAAGCTCATTAAAGATTTCGGAGATCATTCTCTCCGTAAAGTAAAATCTGATAAAGCTGACGCTGTAAAAATAGCCCGGTATACTCTTGACAGTTGGACTCAATTGAAACAATATAGTCTTATGGATGAAATACGCAATCAATTAAAGACTATGAACCGTCAGTTTGGTTTCTACATGAAACACAAAACAGCTATGAAGAATAACCTCATCGGCATCCTCGATCAGACTTACCCAGGTGTAAATACTTTCTTTGATAGCCCTGCCCGTGAGGATGGCAGCCAGAAGTGGGTTGATTTTGCCACTACATACTGGCATGTGGACTGTGTTCGTAAACTGTCATTAAACGCATTTGTCGGCCATTATCAGAAATGGTGCAAACGCAGGAAGTACAACTTCAGCAAAGACAAGGCTGAAGAAATCTATGGAGCTGCCAAAGAGCTTGTTCCTGTACTTCCAAAAGATGATTTAACCAAGCTGATTGTGAAACAGGCCATAGAACAATTAAACACTGCTTCCAAGACCGTGGAAGAACTTCGTACCCTGATGAATGAAACTGCCTCTAAGCTGCCTGAATATCCCGTTGTCATGGGAATGAAAGGTGTTGGCCCATCACTTGGGCCTCAGCTTATGGCTGAGATTGGAGATGTCACACGCTTCACCCACAAAGGAGCAATCACCGCATTTGCCGGCGTTGATCCAGGTGTAAATGAATCAGGAACTTATGAACAAAAAAGCGTTCCAACTTCCAAACGTGGCTCATCTTCCCTCAGAAAAACCTTATTTCAGGTCATGGACTGTCTCATCAAGACAAAACCTCAGGATGACCCGGTATATGCGTTTATTGATAAGAAACGTGCTCAGGGGAAGCCTTACTATGTCTACATGACCGCAGGCGCTAATAAATTTCTGCGTATCTACTATGGAAGAGTAAAAGAATATCTCATGTCTCTTCCGGAATAAGAAATATCGGATCCTTTCAGACCAGCGGATAACGGTGGTATATTTGTTGTACCTGAAATTCAATCGACAATAAATCTTAAATTTTTTTCTTTTTCCTATTGACTTTTTATTTGCAGGCTGTATTGGTTACAGTATATCAGATTCATTATAAAATGTCTCGGAAAGTGTCTTAAATTACGATACCATTATGCTCCAGATCTGGGTCATGGAGCGGTTTATAATTTGTGAATATGTAATCTGGTTTTATACCTACATTAAGTATGAAAAGGGCGGTCTCGTAATTTAGAGAGCCGCCCTTTTAAAGATGATTTTCCGTTATTATAAAATAAAATGGGTTATGATTTTTATGTTAACGCTATATTCTGTTTAATAAGAACCATAATTACGGATACTGATGGGTTCTGACCCGTCAGCCGCATACGCCGTACCTGTAAATTCTATTTTGTATTTACCAGAGCCACTGGATTTCAGATAACCAGTATACCAGATGTCATTGCCCTCTAATCGAAGGGATTCTGAATCGATTTTCGTATATGTTCCGGATGCTGTCTGCTTGTATAAAACTGCTGTACCGGATACAGAGACAAGATTAGGTCCCTGTATATTTAAATCATACTCAGTACCGGAGGCGCTTGGATACACACCAGTGTCAATTGACAGTACATAACGATAACGAGGGGTTACGGTTCTGTCATCAGTTTTAGAAACAGTCGCATAGTCATTGCCCGTACTTGCTAACGCAGTTGTTACGGGTATGGTGGCTGTCATAATGGTTATTGCAGCCATGGAAAGAGGAATAAAGTGTTTGATTTTCATAGTAAATCTCCTTTCAAAATGTATTGTCACTATTTATAAACACATTTTCCTACTTTTCTTCTACAAACTAATTTATATTTTCTGCAATTTTTATCAAGATATCCTTATCTAAAGAGGATTGAAGAAAATAATATCTATTTTCCGTATTCCAGACTATACAATTATCATATGCGCTATTTTGAGATTCAAAAAATGTTCCGGAATAATGTCCTATGCTGATTTCACTGATTAAATAGTGTTCGTTATCAACTTGAGTGGTTCTGTTTTGAAAATAATAAGATAATTTGATGGTTTCTCCAATATCATTTTCAAATTTGACATATGCTTCTCTTTCATTGGAAAATGATTGCGCCATATGAAAGCCTTCCGGTAGAAAGCCAAATTCAACAGGAACCGCTTCATTGTTGGAGGTCGGCTCATAATCAAATCGAATATATTTTTCATACACATAGGTGATTACATTACGGCAGGCTGCTCTCACCTCATCAGACTGTAACAGCAATGCAAAACTTATTCCCATGGCAATAATAATCCAAGAAGCAACTTTACGACTGGATTTTAAAATAGCCTTTGCTTTGGACTGAAAACGATAGCGTTTAATTAGCCTCCGCATAATCAGGTCATAGTGTTTGGGTAAGATAATTTTGTTTATTTCATCTATTGGTGGGTAGTCTTTTATTTGATTTAGACAGTTTTCCTCAACAGCAGCTTTCAGTAAGGACTCCCAAATCTCATCATTAAGATTATTATACATCTTCCAGCGCCTCCAATTGTTTTCGTAACATTATTCTTGCTCGATAAAGCCTCATTTCAACAGTCTTTTTCTTGATATTTAAAATCGAAGCGATTTCTTCGTCTTTGAAGCCATTCATATACTTCAGTTCCAGTACAGCTTTGTAGATGTCATCCAATTTTTGTATTTCATCGGATAATCGGTGGATTTGCTCTTTATTGATAATGTACTCTAAAGTATCATCTGAATCTGTGTGTAGATAAGGCTGGTCTTCCAATGATTCCTCCTGTCTTTTATTACGGCCTCGCAAATAATTTGAGCAGTAGTTCCGGGTTATGGTAATGATGTAATTTTGTGTCCTTTTAGTATTGCCCATATCAATATCGTCCAAATGATCAGCCAGTATAATGTATATTTCCTGAGACAAATCTTCTATGGTATATTCATCCAGGGAATAGCGTTTTAATGTATAATAAATTGTTTTTCCGTAAGCTTCATATATAGCAACAAATTTATCGCGTTCCTGTTGGGTATCAAATACTAAAATCAACATCTTCTCTTACCCCCTTTTACTATAGTAATCCAGTTCAATGGTGATGGCCGAATCCATAATATCTAGGATTCTCTGCTGTTCTTGCTCTGGTAAGGGGGTTAAGCGTTTTTCGATGTGTTTTAATTTTTCCGAGCTATATTTTTTCAGTTCCTTTCCTAAAAGAATATCTACCGATACGTTTAAAGTATTTGATATACTGATTAGGGTATTCAGACTGGGAGATTTTACCCCACGTTCAATATACGAAATAAAAATAGAACTACATCCAACACATTCAGCTAAAGTTTCTTGGCTATAGCCTGCCTGTTCTCTGTACTTTTGTAATTCTTTTCCAAATGCTTTCTTGTCCATTATTGTACAACTCCTGTTCGGTTATTAAAATATTACTCTTGGTATTATTTTAAAGTATACAGAAGTTGCACTTTTTATTGAAATAACCATTGATATTATAAATAGTACTATTAGTTGTGCTTATAAAAAATTATATAATGTTTAGTTTCTATATTTGTGTTTTTAAACTTATTTAATCTATGTATAGAGAGGAGGTCATATAAAATTGGAAGAAATTATAATTCAATTAATACAATCCCAGGGGATATGGGCTGTGCTATTTGTCTTTTTGCTATTATACACAATCAAGAAGAATGATAAGCTGGATGAACTTCAGAATACCAGGGAGAAAGAATATCAGCAGCTATTGCTAGAGCTATCTGATAAACTTATGATTGTAAACGAAATCAATAGCAAACTCGACAATCTTTACGCTCTATATACCAATGGAGTGAATGAACAATCTCAATAAGCCGCCATCGGCGGTTTATTGAGAACCGTCGGTATGTAATATTTTTTTCTTTTTGCGGTTAATATATTGCCGGGTGTATCCTAATTTTTCTCCAATTTCCTCATCACTATATCCCTGCATAATCAAAAATATTATATTACGCTCCATCGGAGTCTTCGTTTTTAAACTGTTTATCAAATCGGTATGAGATATGCAGTGTTCCGTTTCATATTCCGGCGAAATAATAATATTGCTATCACAGTCTAAACTGAAACTGTCTGCCTGATTCTGTTGGGTATCTACACTTAAATGGTATAACTTTGTAAATTTATGTATAATCGACTTCTTTATGTAAGAAATACAGGCATATTCATTATCTATGGTTTTCATCTTGCTAATGGCTTCAAATAATGAAATGCTCAATTCCTGAAGGCTATCTTCATAATCAAGATAGTATAGCTTCCGTGCGTAGGCTTTGAGTAACGGTGAAAAGCGCTCTAATAATTGCTCAAAATATTTTTCGTTTCCGGTATCTAAAAACTTATTGATAAGTAATGATACAGAGTCTTCCATTTTTACTCCTTTTTATTTTATAAAAAGGAATAAATGAGGAATATAGAAACTACTCCATATATATTTTTTTGTCTGACGGATAAGATTACTATACTATTTTTTCACTTAGTTGGTAAGTGTCAATATGGTGCCGGTAAAAGTGCCAATATGGTGTCAATATAAGATTCCTTGTAGAAATAATTTCCAGATTAGTGTTTATTACTGTAAAGAATAGACGGGGCTGTCTATCAGCTACTGCTGCCATAAATAATATATGGGAAGGAATAGGATGAGGATGATGACGGAAGCAGAGTTAAAAGAAATATTATGTGATTTTCACACAACAAAAACACGGGTTGGAATTTTAAAGAGCTGCTTAGATATTCGTTACGATGAGGACACATTAGAGAAATACGATAAATGGTCATTTCAAGTTGAGATTATTATGGATGCTATGGCTATATTGAGTGAGGTGGAGAACTTCGTAATTGATACTCATTTGGTATGCCATCATACATGGGTGGAAACTACAAAATTATTTTCAGAAAAGTATGGGAACAATAATGGAAAATCAGAACGAACATTAAAGCGGATTCAGAGGAAGGCATTAAGGGATATGTTGAAATTTATTAGCAGTTTACCTGTTGAAATTTATTTTAATGATATGCAAATGTTTGTAAAATAACAAATCAATTAGTGGGGGGTTACACAGTCTCACCATGAGTATTTTGAGACAGAGTTCTTCTGTTGCAAGTGAGCTTTAAAGAGTGCATTATGGCAATGCAGCAAGGAAAAGTCAGAGAGAACAAATCCATATTAAAAATTAGTTGGCAAGGCCGCCGTCTACTTATGTGACGACGGTTTTTGCTTTTGTCTGGAAAAGGGGGACGCACATGAAACGATGGATATTGACAGTTGACAATGACAAACAGAGACTTCATGAGGCGCAGAATGACTGCCAGAAATCTAGCGTCCTGCTTTGCGTGTACTGTCCCAAAGTTTTGAACAGCAAGCCGGGAGCGAAGTTTAGCTTGTTATACTTACAGGCATCAAATTGCATCCCCATTCTTAAAATCCTATCCTCTCACTTTTGTGTAATTAGACAGAAACGGGAAGCCACGGCAGTATTCCATGTAATGCAAGCTATGCAGAACGTAGTTTTTGCTTCTGAAAAAAGAGATAACGTGAGTTGTCAAACAACTTGATTGGATGACTGTCAGAGTACAGGGAAACAAACGGGAAAAATATAAGTATGGCATTCCATATTGGACTGTACTTCTTGTCAAGGGAAGTGCAGTCTTTTTTGGTTTGGTAAAACTTTTATTTTTCATCATTGCAAAATATATACTGAAAAAGCCGCCATTCGAAAGAGTCACAGTGAAAACTCCCCGCTCCATTCCAGAGTACCAGCCGCTGCGGTGTCGTAGTCCACCGCTTGTCCTTCGTTTTCATCGCACTTGAAAATGAAGGAGGACAAGCCTATGGCAAAGCCAAACCGAATCCCGGATTACAGAAAGCTGTATCCGGAGGCCAGCGAGGAAGTCATCGCTGTGCTGAAAACCACAGAAAGAAAAATGCAGTACCAAGAGTATGACCTCAAGGCGGAGCAAACCATCGTGGATCAGGATGGGCAGACCGTTACCATCATCCCCAGCCGTGAGGATTCCTATGAACGGCTGTTGGAGCAGGATGAGCAGTTTGCGGAGGAAACCGACAGCGTGGAAGAAATCGCAATCCGCAGCATCCAGTATCAGCAGCTACATAAAGCTCTATCCCTTCTCCCAGAGGATGAGCGTACACTGATTGAGCAGCTCTATTTTGAGGAGCGCACAGTGCGTGAAATCGCTGATGAGAGGGGCATTTTCCACAATGTTATCCAGAAACAGAAAAACCGCATTTTGGACAAGCTCAAAAAAAATTTAAAAAGATTTCAATTTTAGGGTGTACAAGATGCTCTGCCAACGTGGAAGTAAGTGAGGGGGAAAATATCTCTCCCTGTTGATCCTTGAAAAACACTGCCTCCACGGCAGTCATATCCAGCAGCTCAGATACGTTAGCTGTTCATCCCGAAAGGGAAAGCGGCAAGGAGGATACGCCAAGACCACCTGCAGGCAGTCAGAGTGCCTGTCAATAAGATAGCATCAAAGGTGCCGAGCGAGAACTGTCCGTCCAAATGCGGCCTATGGTAAGCCGCCCCGCAATGACCTGAACAGCCTACCATGATACTTCCGTCCAGTCACAGCCCCGCAGACGCGGGAACACGCAATGAGGGCGGCTCCGGGAGATCCCCGGAGGGGTGAGAATCCCATGACGGCCTGCGCCACACCTTAAGTGGCGTCAACCAGAGGCCGGTCTGTGCCTGCTGCCCATAGAGCGCATTAGGGCGCTCTGCTCCGGGAAGTAGTGTCGAATAGGAGCAGGAGAAAACGAAGAACAAATGATTTGATTTCATGATAGAAACTACGGTGGCAGCCAATAAAAGCTGCTTTATCTTCTGGTGTTCGCGGCCGATGGAGGCTGCCGCCGTCCTTGTGTCATGAAATGAAAGGAGGACTATTTTATGCATATTAAAAAAGGCGATATTTTTTATGCAGACCTGACGCCGGTCATCGGCTCCGAGCAGGGCGGTGTGCGTCCTGTGCTGATCATCCAGAATGATATGGGGAACCGCTTTAGCCCGACCGTGATTGCCGCGGCGATCACCAGCAGATCCGGCAAGCACCGGCTCCCTACTCACATCAAGCTGGATGGCAGCTTTCATGGGCTGCACCAGAATTCGATGGTTCTGCTGGAGCAGGTGCGGACCATTGACCGCGCCCGGTTGAAAGAATACATAGGCCGGTTGAATGCAGTCACTATGCAGTATGTGGACAACGCCATCGCGGTCAGCTTTGGGCTGGACGGCATACTGGAGCAGTACAGCGCTTCAAACATATAGCCATAAGGAGGACAGAAATGGGAAAAGGAAAACGTGCTTGGATTTATTGTTCCATAGATGCGCCGGAGGATACACATGGCGCTTTGAAGGAACAGTTTAAAAGCCTCATGGATTATTCGGAGCAGATGCGTTTTGAGGCGGTTGGCAGCTCCAGCGATATGGGGATGGAACCGCTTTGGGAGAGGGAGGGATTTTTACGTTTTATAGCAGCTGTGAAAAATGATGGTGTGGCTGTTCTGCTGATCGTAAGCCGGAACTGCCTGTCGCATTCGTCCCTGCAATTGGCGCAGCTTCAGGCGTTGGCCAGCAGCTATGGTCTGGAAATCTATTCTCCGGCAGAAGGCCGGTATAACCTGTCAATGTTTTAAGAGGAAAGCGAGGCGAAAAGCGATGAAGCAGGATGATATTGAGCCACCTGGCGCCCATCCAGACGGGAGAGAAATCGGCCGGGGAAATTCTGGCGGTGGACAGGGCCGTGGCAGACCAATACTTTGCCGAGGGAGATCAGGCAGTGGCAATGGCAGAATTCATGATGGGTTAGGCCATAGGAAGTGGTCCAGCCCACAGAAGGGAGAAAAAGGCATGGCTTGAATTTTAGGAATGGCGGTCAGCGTTGTCGGAAGCTACGAGACAGACTGAGAGCTGTTGTTGGTTATGCTTGGGTTTCACTCTGAAAATTCAGTGGTTTTTCAGTGGTCTTTGTGATAGCTATGAACGCCGTAACACGGTATACTGTGTATGGCGTTAGGAAAGGAGGCGAGGGAAGTTGAAGCGATATACGGTAGAAACAGCACTAGAGGGAACAAGAAAATACTTTTATATCATGGACTGCGAGACACTGGAAATCGCCTTGCTTCCCAGTAAATATTTAAAGCACAAGATTAAGTCCAATCTATCTCCGAACACGGTAAAGCGGTATGCATTTTCTCTCTGCTACTATCTGGAATATATGGCAGAAAAAGAATGGGACTTTTCTACGGTGTGTGAAATGGAGTATGAGGAACAGAGCAGTCACTTTACCCAGTTTTTGTACTGGCTGAAAGATGGCCGCCATACTGAAAAAAATCAAATAGGGGATACGGATAACGGAACCTGCAACGCATATTTAAAAGATGTGTTCAGGTTCTATCTTTTTCTGACAGAATGTAATTTTGTGCAGGCTCTCCGGGTTCTGTCTTATAACCAGATTACGCTGGCGAATGCAGTCGGTGTAAAACGGACCCTGCGTTCGCAATCCTTTAAAGGTTATATGAAAGCCGAGGAACGGAATGTGCGGGCGGCAGGTGAAGAAGAAATTATAGAGACTTTGCAGGCATGTACCAACAGCCGGGATCAATTACTAATCCTGCTGCTTGCTGAAACAGGATTCCGTATCGGAGAAATCCTGGGCGTGGATTATAGCCGGGACATTGATTACCAGAATCATACGGTAGGAGTATATTTCCGTGACGACAATGAGAATGAAGCCCGTGCGAAGAACGCAGAGTACCGGAAAGGAAAAATCAGTGATGATGCCTTTGATTTTCTGATGCATTACCTGTCAGAGTACAGAGAACTGCTACAGTATGGAAAATATTTATTCATTAACATCTCAGGAAAGACAGCGGGACAGCCTCTGAATGCTGATAGTGTCTATGCCATGCTGGAAAGAGCGGAAAAAAAGACAGGAGTAGAACTAACGCCACATATGTTAAGGAGATATTTTGCAGTCACAAGGTGGAATGCCGGCTGGCCTCTTGAGTTAATCAGCCAGGCGCTGGGGCATAAGCATTTGGATACTACAATCAAATACCTCGGTATCCTGGATGACAAACTGCTAGAGGCAAGCCGTGAATTTTATGCAAAACACTCCATAAATTACGGTATCGGAAGGGTGCCATAGAAGCGGAGGTGATGGTAAATGCCAGCAAGCCAGTTATTACGGCTGGAACTAAAGGAAGATACAAAACAGCTTCGGGAGCAACTGGAGGCGGAACTGGCAGAGTGTAGCGAGGTAGAATCTACCTATCGGAATAAAGTGGAGATATTCATGATGGAATATGGAATCTGGCATATTTCTGAACTGGATTATCCATTAAGGAGGGAGTTTCGGCAGTTCCTCACGGGGCAGATTAAACCGGCCTGTTATTCCATATACGAAAAGGCATTTGATAGGATTAAACAACACTCCATACACAGCCAGATGCGCGTGGTAAACAGCAGAAGGATACAGTTAAAATATGAGAACCAGGTATTTTTTCTGCCTTACCACCCGAACCAGGAACTGGTCAGGAAACTGGATAAGGCTCAAAGGAAGGATGAACTCGCTTGGGACTTTGGAAGGAAAGCTCCTGAAAAGATGAAACGGCAGGTGTTCAGCGTACTGAACTATTTGCTGGAACAGGACAAGGACCGTGAAACGTTACGAAAGCATATAGATTCTTTAAAGATGTTCTATGATTTTTGTGCAGGGGAAGCGATTGAAGATATCGAGCTGCTGGAACTTCAACAATATCAAAGATTTGCGGACTTGCTGAAACCGGGGAAAGAAACAGAAAAAAACATTGGTATCGTGGATTTGTGCCGAAAAATACTATTTCTGCAGGCAGAGGAAATTCATTGGGAAGCCCATGTATGGTACCTGGAACGGTTCCATTTCCAGCCGGAGCGAATCGATTTGTCAAGCCCGGTGGTTACGCTGTCTTTTATAGAAGTTACACATAAAAGGAATCGTGAACTGCTGAAAAAATATATGCGCTATGGGCTTGGAATTACGAATCTGACAATTAAGAATCTGCGTTCAGAAATGTATCATGTGAAGAACTTATTGGTGGAGCTGATGCAGGATGAAATGGCAGATATATGTGCCATTTCATCGGAACAAATGGACGCATATTTCAGAAAACAGCAGGAACGAAGGATACAGGCCGCAACTTTCAATAAAATGGTTATGGGTATCCAACATTTCTTTGATTTTCTGCTGGCTCGAAGATACATTGAAAAAGTGCCGTTCTGTGCAGATTATTATCTGAAAAAAGCTGTCCCCCAGCATCTGGACAGGAGCGTGGAACTGGAGGTTTCCCGCGAAATTTTGCAAAAGCTATATCGGTTTCCAGAGAAAACCCGCCTAATGTATCTGCATCTGTGGAGCATCGGCCTGCGAATCAGTGAGGTATGTACGCTGAAAGGGGATGCCTATTACATACAGGGGAGAGATGCTTGGATTCAAGTTTACCAGA
>OHHQ01000435.1_pt1 | contig 23382 bp, 16 predicted proteins | sample 1568051 | NCBI WGS metagenome assembly OHHQ01 (sample SAMEA3879567, study PRJEB24766) | human gut metagenome | biome: human-associated habitat; feature: feces | place: USA | collected 1985/1987
TAGGTTTTAGTGATTGATATGAAAGGGATGGTTCTTTTTCCATCTCTTGCGGTAAAGATACGCTTTTAAAAATAAACACGTACGTCTTTTTGAAAAAACATGTACGTGTTTCCGGAAAAAGACGTATGTGTTTTTTGAAGGTCATAATATTACCGTTATATCTAAGATCTTGAAGGAATCCCATGTCGTGAAAACGGTTGCTATCTTGACTTTTTGCTTGATATAAGGCTTGAATTGTGACAATCCCTTTTTGCTGGCATTGTGAAATAGGGGGAAGGGGGAGGTGATAATCGGGGTTTTTCATGGGAAAGTACGGCCTTTTGCGCACGATATACGACAAAAGCCTGCACATATAGTCGCATTGGGTAACGCCTATACTGCCGTTGGGCATTATAAACAGTCACGAATAGGGTTGTCAGTAGTCGTGAATGGGCATTGTAACCCTGTTAGAACCCAGTCGTAACCCTATGAGATAGCCCGAAGAAGTCAATAGATATGAATTACGATGAATTAATTTCGCTAGAACGGAAGGCGGTTTTTGGGCATCTGTCTGTTAATTAGTTGGTTGTTGTTTCTTTCTTGCTTATTTGGGAACGAGCTGTACCTTTGTTCGAAAAAATCGATCCTTTGGGAGTTAAGAATACAAAATGTCAAAGTGTTACTTTTGAATAAATATATAAATGTACGTATGTACATTATTATAAAGGCATAAAGTTTGTATGATTGATAAATGTTATTATTGTGTAGAAACGACTAGTTTAAACGATCGATTCTTTTAGTCATTTGCAAAGGTACGCGTTTCTTCGACTTCTGCAACCCTTCCGGGCTATTTTTTTCACCCCTTATTCTCTTTCTTATCAATCAAATAGGCTATCCGTTACGAAACAAGCGATTCCTTCAACGAACCTCTCTTTTCCTCTTTCAAAAAACGACTAATCTAGACGATCGTTTAGACTAGTCGTTTTGTATGATTTAGGGATCGGTTTAATAGAGCTAAGTATTTGATTATCTTAATAAACACTAGTATTAATATTAATTTCAGTATTATGAACAAAAAAATTTCTACTCTTTTGGCAGGTGCTGCGCTTTTAAGTGTGGTAGCTGTTAATGCGCAGGAACCTTCGATCTCTACTGTGACTACTAAAACAGTAGTGAACAGTATTCCTGAGTTGGCCGGTATGACTGCCGTCGAGAAGTTGAAGGAAGGTGTCAACACGGAATTGTATCAGTTGAAAGTTTCTGTGAAGGGGACAAATTATGTCTTGTCGATGAATTCTGATGGTGAGCTTTCCTTTGTAAACGCTTCTACACTTGATGCGTCTAGTATGGCAAACTCTCTTTGGTGCGTAACCGTATCTACCCAAGCGGAAGGCCAGGCTCCTAAATATGATTTCGAGAATAGAGCTACAGGTATGCTTTTGGATATCGCTGCGGGTGATGTTAAAAAAGAAGGTCAGAATTATACACCGGTAGTTGGTGGTAACGTAAGCGGTTGGGCTTTCTCTCGTTCTTATAAGGCGTTAGAGGCGGATAAGGCATTATTCTCTTATATTGATGCGGAAAATATCTTAGGTTTTACGGTGGAGGACGGCGCTGTAAAAGTTGCTAAGGTAAAAGCAACGGATTATGATCGCGATAGCAATACCTATAAAGGAGCATCCGGGGATGAAAAAAACTATTTCATTGAATTTACTTTGATGAGTCCGGCTGAGATCTTCTTGAATGCGAAGCAATTGAATACGATCTTCGATACATACGAAAAAGAGAATCATGGCTTGAAGCTTTCCTTCGTTAAAGACGTAGCAGGAACAGATATCGCTAATCCGTTCAACGCTCAAAGCTTCTATACGGAAATTGCAAAAACTGTTACTTCTGAAGCTGGCGTTAAGGCTCCTTATTTATATGTAAGACAGAAAGACAAAGAAGCCTATTTACGTGTGGATACAGCTTATACGAATGAGAAAGGTGTTCCTTTCTTAGCTTATAAGTGGGTTTCTGATTGGTATGACTGGAATAATAGCGAAAATAAGAAAGGGACAGAATATAAGGATGCGGCTGCTTTCCTTGCAAATTCTGACTTGAAAGATCAATATAAATTCTTATTCAAGTATACACCGAAGAATGATAATTTGGAGATCTATATCCATACGGTAACATATAAGGATATTAATGATGATTCAGAAACGAATTACTGGTATAACACGACAGAAAAAGACTATAACAATCATGTGTCTTTACAAGATCTAGTCAAGAATGAGATTCGGATCTTGACAGTGGATAAAGAACATCAAAATACGACGATCACTCTTGGTTACAAGTCTTGTGGCGCCGTAACTCCGACTCGTACTTCTTTGGCTGATAACGTTTACTTTATCAGAAATGCGGAAGGACAATATTTGGCTTCTCCGATCCATAAGGACGGTACTATTGAGTGGGTAACGGTTAACGAGAAACAGGATGTTAATCACATGCCGGCATTCCAATGGATCGCGTTGAAGAACAATACGGCTGATAAGAACAATGTTTCAGCTGTTACGTTCACGAACCGTGAGTATCCGGAACATCAATATACTACGGTTCAATTGAACAAGAAGGCTGATAAGGATTATTATTATGTGACTAAAGCATATAGTACATCTAAGACCGGTGATGCTTCTATCTCCACAAGTGACCAACTGACTATCACAGCAGTAGACGCTGCTTATCAAAGCGATAAATATCTTGGTTACAAGAAAATCTCTAAGGACGACTTGATGGTAAACAAGTTTACGTTCAATTACTATCATCCTTACTCAAGCAAGATGTTCATCGCTCAGTCAGAGAAAGACTCTACTTTGTCCGTATTAGAGAATGTAGACGCGTTTGTTCTTGATACAACCGTGTTTAAAGATAAGAGTGCGGATGAGGCTTATGGTTATAAGTATGCGTCTTTAAGCAAAGATGAAAAGAAACGTCTTCCGAACTTAGTTCAGCTTTATAGAACTGTATATACCGTGAAGAAAGGTGATAAGAATTGGGCTATCAACAAGGAGGATAAATTCAATGTAAGTAATTATTGGAAAGACGATAAGGGCAAAGAAGTAGATAATAACGGCAATGAAATAGCTACTGCTTTCTTCTTTAAGGAAAATAACTGTATTGATGGAACTCATTATTATGCGATCTTATCTACAAAAGATGAGAATGGAACTCATAAGATCAAGGATGATAATAAAGCCGGTGTATCCGACTATGATCCGAACGCTACCTTGAAATCTCAAATATTGAGCGAGACAAGAACATCTGCGTTCGCTATCGCTCCGGATAACTCTCCGTTGTATCGTCGCTTCAATAATGCAGCTCTTGGAGAAAGTGATACAGATGCCGCCGATAGCTTGATCTTCGTGGAGAAGTATCGTAAAGAATACTTGATGGACGAGGCTAATCCTAGCTTCTTGAATAAGGATGTTGACTACGTTGGCATCTGGAGTAAGGATAAGGCAAAGGGTAAGTTGGCGTTCAATGTTGATACCGCTTGGTTACACCGTGGTTCTGGTGAAGTTAAACCTCAATATTTGATCTCTGTCGCTCGTGAGGACCAAGGCGCTATTGAAACGATTCCTTGCACCGACGAGAAGGGTCACCACTTTTATACGGATGCAAACGGTAAGGTTCACCCGACCGACGATGCTTCTTTGTGCGATCACGCCCAGAAAGGCCGTGCAGGTTTCGCTTATGGTAAGTATTTAGTAAACTTCTCTGATTCAGTGAAGACTCATAAGTACAAGACTCCATATATGGATGTAGACGGTGGTTATACTCGCGTAGGTTTCGTGAAGGCTATTCATGCTGGCGATAGCTTGTTCGTCTTGACACAAGGTTTCGAGAATGTTAAGCCTGAGAATTTGGATACCGCTGAGATTATCAAGAAGTATAAGGCTCTGAAGATTAATGATGAGTTCATCGTTAACTTGCAAGGCGATCGTCATAAGAACGTTACTTGGTCATTCCGTTATGTAAATCCGGATAAGGCTGGTTCTGTTGATGGGGAAGGCGTGGCAAATGAATTCTTGTTCGAGTCTAATATCTATAATAAAGATGGTGCCTATGTACAGGTTAAAGAGGATGGTACAGGTAAGATTACCCAGATGTATGGTGAATTAGGTAAGGGTACCATCGCTCCTGAATACGCCGCTTGGTTGAAGATGCAGAATGGTTGCTTGGTATTGACTCGTGGTGATTCCAAGTTCGACAAGATGTCAACTGGTAGCGACGGTGCTTTGATCTTCAACGCATACCAGAAAGAGGATGCAGACAAGATGGTTACAGACAACGAGACTATCAACTCCGTAGAAGGAGTATCCGTAGTAGCTACTAACGGTGCCGTGACTATCCAAGGCGCAGCTGGTAAGTCTGTAGTAATTACCAATATCTTAGGTAAGGTTGTCGCAGAGACAGTTCTTACTTCTGATAACGCAACTATCGCTGTACCTGCCGGTATCGTAGCCGTAGCCGTTGATGGTGAGGAAGCTGTTAAGGTGATAGTTAAATAATAAAGATATATAATTCTAAGATTCCCGTGCGGAGATCCGTCTTCAAGTAAACCGTGAGGTTGAACATGCGGGGATATTAATACTAAAGTAAAAAATTAAAGCTCTCCGTCAGTATTTCCGTGAGGCAAGAAAGCGGAAAAAGAATAAGCCCCGGTCGGTTTCTCGATCGGGGCTTTTTTGGTGAATCTCTTTAATTTTGTACTTTTGTAGGCTTGCACGAATGTTATACATGAATAGGAAAATTAGACAATGGCCAGCGATGATATAAAACAGGCATGGAAAGTGCCGGAACCTACGTTAAGGAGGTTGCCGTGGTATCTTGCGTTTGTAAAGTTGATGAAAGGGAAAGGGGAAACGTTTATCTCATCTACCCAGATCGCTAAGGAGATAAATGTAGATCCTAGCCAAGTCGCTAAAGATCTCTCTTTTGTGAATATCTCCGGGAAGACGAGAGTGGGATACGATATTAACGCGTTGGTTGATGTACTGGAGGATTTCCTCGGTTTTACATCCCAGCATAAGGCATTTCTGTTTGGGGTCGGGAGTCTGGGCGCTTCTTTGTTGCATGATACCGGACTGAGTCAATATGGATTGGAGATCGTGGCGGGCTTTGATGTTCGTGAGGATTTGGACGGGAGCATGATCAATGGCATTCCCGTTTTCCATATGGATGATTTTCCTGCCAAGCAGAAAGAATATGGCGCGACGATCGGGGTGATCACCGTGCCGGTAGAGAAAGCGCAGGAGGTGACAGACCGGATTATCGAGGGAGGAATCAAGGCGCTTTGGAATTTTACTCCGTTCCGTATACGGGTGCCGGAGCATATCGTGGTCCAGAACACTTCTATGTATGCGCATTTAGCTGTTATGTTTAATCGATTGAACTCAATGAATCACTAAAATATGAAGATTATCGCCGTTGGAATGAACTATGCCGCTCACAATAAAGAGCTGCATCATTCGTTAGAATTAGCAGAGCCTACTATTTTTATGAAGTCGGACTCCTCTTTGTTGAAAGATGGGAAACCGTTTTTTATTCCGGATTTCTCATCGGAAGTCCATTATGAGACGGAGATCGTGGTACGGATAGATCGTTTGGGGAAGAATATAGCCGAGCGTTTCGCTCATCGTTATTACAATGAGGTTACGGTCGGCATTGATTTCACGGCACGGGATTTGCAGAATAAATTGCGTGCGCGAGGACTACCGTGGGAGATTAGTAAGGCGTTTGATAATTCGGCCGTGATCGGGACGTTTATACCGCTGGAGCAAGCGGGGGATGTAAACCGGCTTCCGTTTCATCTGGATATCAATGGCTCGAAGGTACAGGAGGGCAATACCTCGAATATGCTGTTTTCGGTGGATAAGATTATCGCGTACGTAAGTCGCTTCTTTACGCTGAAAATAGGCGATTTGATTTATACCGGAACACCTGCCGGCGTAGGTCCCGTGAAGATCGACGATCATCTGGAGGGATACCTTGGCGAGCGGAAGCTTCTGGATTTTTATGTGAGATGAGAAGATTAATATATATATTCATTATAGGTTTATTGCTTTGCTCATATACATGGGCGGAGGATAGCCGTTATGCTTCTAAATCCCTGTTATCGGAGGGGAAATGGGTGAAGATCCGGGTGGATAAGACCGGGATCTACAAATTATCCTATGCGGATTTGAAGAATATGGGTTTCTCGGACCCATCCAAAGTCTCTGTCCATGGTTATGGAGGATGGCCCTTGGATGAGGATTTCAGTAAAGAATATATCGATGATGTCCCTTCTACTCCGGTTTGGCGTGGGAGTGATTACCTGTTATTCTACGGGAAAGGGTCGGTTAAATGGGAATATGACTCGTCGAGCCAGGCATTCGTGCATACGAATAATCCTTATTCTTTGTATGGTTATTATTTTGTGACCGATGCCACACCCACGAATGATATGACTTCCGTGGCTCAAGCGAGTGGCGCTTCCACTCGGATTACGACTTATGATGATTATCTATTGCATGAGCAAGAGTTAGTCTCCGTAAACCAATCCGGCCGGGAGTTTTTTGGAGAGGACTTTAGTGGGGCACGCCCTCGTACGATTTCTACCTTTTCTTCTATCCCCGGGATTACGGATGCGGACGGTAAGGTGACCATGCGTTTTATCTCAAGAATTAACTCAGGTTCCGGTACGGCTTCTTTAAGTATCAATGACTCCGAATTGTTGGATATAACCATACCTTCTATCCAAACAGTAAGCTCGAATGTCAGATCGTACACAAAGGCGATTCCCGGGATAACCACCGCGTTGTGGAAGGGATCAAAAAGTGAGAAAAATAACGTAGTGGTTTCCTATAGTTCAAGTGGACATACGAATGTACGTTTGGACTATATCCGTATGCAATTTGTCCGTACGTTGCGCCCTTATGGGGCTTGTACTTTTTTCAGAAGCTTGACTTCTGTAGGAAATGCGTCTCGCTTTGTTATTAGCGAGGCGAATTCGAATACCTTGGTGTTTGATGTGACCGATGCGTTGAATGTGAAGAGAGTGGAAGCCGATTTGAATGGTTCTGAACTTTCATTTACAATACCAGCGGGTAGATTGAGGGAGTTTGTGTTGGTTCAAACCAATCAAACATTTCCTTCTCCGGAAGTCGTGGGAGAAGTCGCTTCCTCGAATCTGCATGGTTTGGAACAAAGGGATATGATTATTATATCGGCCCCGTCTTTGGTTCAGCAGGCGGAGCGCTTGGCGGTTGCGCACCGTGAGAAAGATGGTTTGACTGTTGAGGTCGTAACTCCAGAGGCGATTTATAATGAGTTCTCTAGCGGAACTCCAGACGCGACGGCATATCGTCGTTTGATGAAGATGTTTTACGATCGTAGTTCTTCTTTGGGTAATCCTCCAAAATATTTATTGCTTTTCGGGGACGGGATCTATGATAATCGGGGGATAAGCAGTGAGGTGCAAGGTATTTCACGGAGTAATATGCTCCTGACTTTCCAGTCTCAAGAGTCATTGAATGTCTACTCTTATGCGACAGATGATTATTTTGCGTTTTTAGAGGATAATTCTGGCAGTAATTTTAGCCGAGATAAGATGTGTCTGGGTGTCGGGCGTTTTCCGATCCGTACAGTGACGGAGGCGACTCAGATGGTGGATAAGACGATTTCTTATATGGAGAACAAGGATTCGGGTAGCTGGAAGAATAACGTGACGTTCGTGGCGGATGATGGAAATAATGAGGATAGCTTCACTACGAATCATATGAAACAGGCGGATCAGCTTGCTGAGGCCATTGAAGAGACGCAGCCCGGTTTTCTAGTTAATAAAGTGTATTTCGATGCTTATAAGCGTAGCAGCCTCGGGACTTACCCGGATGTGCATAATGAGATTGAGAAATTATTAAAAAGTGGTCAGTTGCTGATTAATTATACGGGGCATGGCAGTACGACCCATTGGGCGGACGAAAGCGTATGGACACAAACCGATATCAATAATTCCAGTTATAAGCATCTGCCGGTGTGGGTGACGGCTACCTGCGACTTTACCCGTTTTGACGATGTGAAAACTTCTGCGGGTGAATCTGTTTTCTTGAATCCTACCAGTGGGGGTATCGCTTTGTTTACGACGACCCGTGTCGTGTTCTCCGGTAATAACGCGAACTTAAATAAGGCGCTTATCGATAACTTGTTCCAAGAAGACGCAAATAGCCGTTATACGCTTGGAGAGGCGATGATGTATACGAAACGTCAACTCAATGACTCAAATAAATTGAACTTTATCTTAATCGGAGACCCGGCGTTGAAGTTCGCGTATCCGGAGTATAAGGCTCGGGTGACGGCTGTGAATGGAGAAGCTGTTTCTGATGAGCCTTTTGAGTTTAAGGCATTATCCCGGATTACGGTAGAGGGTGAAATCTTGAATCCGTCAGGTTCTTTTGCCGCGGATTTCACGGGCATATTAAACTCGACCATATTTGATAGCCAAAGTTCCATCACGACTTTAGGGAATAGCTCAGAGAAATTTACTTATCTCGATTATCCGAATACGATTTATATAGGTAGAGACTCGGTTCGGAACGGAAAGTTCAGCTTTACTTTTATGGTTCCGAAGGATATCTCTTATTCCAATAAGAAAGGTAAATTAAACCTATATGCGTCTTCCGAGACAAAAGAGGCGCAAGGTTCTTTCTTCAATTTTATCGTGGGGGGGACTTCGGATACGGCGGAGACTGATACGATCGGTCCCGAGATCCGGCAGATTTATTTGAATGATTCCAGTTTTGTTTCGGGCGATAAGGTAAACACGACTCCTTATTTTGTAGCGAAGCTGTGGGATAAGAGCGGCGTGAATATAACCGGAAGTAGTGTAGGGCATGATATGATGTTGACGATTGATAGTATGCCCTCTATGAGCTATAACTTAAATAGTTATTATGCGTTGCTACCAGATAGTGAGAACGAAGGACTTGTCCAGTTCTCCATCCCCGAGCTGGAGCCGGGAATGCACACGGCCGAGTTTAAGGTATGGGATATCCTGAATAACTCCACGACTTATACCTTTACTTTTGAGGTGGCGGAAGGGCTGAAGCCCAATCTGATCGAGATCTATGCCACCCCGAATCCGGCACGGGATCAGGTGGAATTCTATCTGCATCACAATCGTCCGGAGTCGAACTTAAAGGTGACGGTTATGGTTTATGATATGACCGGTAAGTTCCTATGGAGTACCGAGAAGAGCGGTTCCTCCGAATTGTTTAAGGCTTATGTCGTAACTTGGAACTTGACGGATAACGGTGGAAGGCGGTTGCGCCCCGGAGTTTACCTGTATCGGGCGGCGATTCGAACGAATAACTCGAAAGAGGCTACAAAAGCGAATAAATTAATCATTCTCGCACAATAAAGTATCGGGTAATTAGTTTATAATAAGCATGGGGGTACGTTTATTACCCTTTAGAAATGATAAATGTAAATGTATTTTTAGAATAGAATATATGGTAAGAGTTTCAAGATTCAGTCTGTTACTAGCGGTTTTTAGCTTTTTGACGGCATTTACGGCTTTGTATGCCCAAGGAGGCGCAGACGATGTTAAACATAAATTCGCCCCGATTAATACGGCGATACCGTCTTTGTCTATCGCGCCCGACGCTCGCGGAGGTGCTATGGGTGATAATGGTGTGGCTACTACGCCGGATGTGAATTCCCAATATTGGAACCCGGCTAAGTATGCTTTTAGCTACAGCAAGGCCGGAGTCGCTTTATCCTATACGCCTTGGTTACGTAAATTGGTGAATGATGTGGCGTTAGCGTATCTGGCCGGTTATTATAAATTAGGCGATAGCGATATGCAGGCGATCGGAGCTTCCTTGCGTTATTTCTCTTTAGGAGAAGTACAGGAAAGCCGGGATGGAGGAATGGGCAATCAGCTTATATTGAATCCTTATGAGATGGCCTTTGATGTAAGCTATAGCCGTAAATTATCGGATGTGTTCTCTATGGCGGTCGCTTTACGCTATATTCGTTCGGATATGGGTGCCTCGTCGGATGCGGATATGGTTCCGGATAACGCTTTTGCCGCTGATATCGCCGGTTATCTGGAGAAATACGTGATCTTAGGGAATAGCGAGTGCCTGTGGAGCTTTGGTTTCAATGTGTCCAATATCGGTACGAAGGTCTCTTACGACGGTGGAAATACGAACCAGTTCTTGCCTACGATGTTAAAGGTTGGAACCGGTTTGCTGTATCCGATCGATGATTATAACCAAATCGGTATCTATGTGGATTTGAGTAAATATTTAGTTCCTACCGAACCTATTCAAGAAGGTACGACTCCCGAGGATGAGGCTGCTTATAAGGAAAAACATGATGAATATAACAATATGTCCCCGATCACGGGTATCTTCAAATCATTCGGTGACTCGCCGAATGGCTTCAAGGGCGAGCTAGAGGAGATTATGGCCTCTATTGGTCTGGAGTATAATTACAATCAGCAGTTCTTTGTTCGTGGCGGTTATTACTATGAGAATAAATATCAGGGAAACCGTCAGTACTTCTCAGTCGGCGCAGGTTTCCGCATGAGTGTTTTCCAGTTGGATGCCGCTTATCTGATCAGTACGGTACAGAGTAACCCGTTGGACCAGACATTGCGCTTCTCCTTGTCGTTCGATATGGATGGAATCAAGAACCTTTTCAGATAAATGGGTATGAAGATACGTGTAGGTTTTGGTTATGACGTCCACGCCTTGGTGCCGGAACGGGAATTATGGCTAGGCGGGATTAAGATCGAGCATACGTTGGGCCTATTGGGACATAGCGATGCGGACGTGTTGATCCACGCCATTTGCGACGCTTTATTGGGAGCGGCCAATATGCGGGATATTGGTTACCATTTCCCGGATACGGCCGGTGAATATAAGAATATCGATAGTAAGATATTGCTTCGTGACACCATGAAGCTTTTAAGAGACGCGGGCTATGAGTTGGGTAATATCGATGCCACCGTAGCCGCCGAGCGTCCTAAATTGAATCCCCATATCCCTCTGATGAAGAAAACACTGGCCGAGGTCATGAACGTGGACGAGGAGGATATCTCTATCAAGGCCACGACTACGGAGAAGCTGGGCTTCACCGGACGGCAGGAAGGGATCTCGGCTTACGCTACGGTCTTGATACAGCGCATGGGATCGTAAACCAGAAAGTACTCCCTTTTCCTTCTTCCGACTCTACGCCGATCTTCCCGTGAAGATTCTCTAGGATCGTTTGGCAAATGGATAACCCGAGTCCGGTTCCTTGGATAAAGGAATCGAATTTGGCGAAACGCTCGAATACGTGCGGGAGATTCTTCCGCTCAATACCTTTGCCGGTATCTTTTACGTAAAAGTATAATCCATCTTCCCTCTCCTTGTACCCCATGCGGATAGACCCTTGGAACGTGAACTTACAGGCGTTCGTGAGGAAGTTGGTGATCACTTGGGTCAAGCGATTCTTCTCGGAATAGATAACGCAATCCTGTTCAGGTATCTCGCAATAGAGAGTGACACCGTCTTTCACCCGGCTTTGGAAGGTCTGGTATAAGTTCCGGAATAGCGTGGATACGTTGAACTCGGAATAGATGAAATCCATTTGCCCGGCCTCGATCTTCGACAGGTCCAGGATATCGTTCACGAGTTGAAGGAGAAGCTCGTTGTTCGTCTCGATGATCTCGCAAAATTCTTTCGTCTCCTCGGTGGGGTTTGTCTGGGCGAGCAGGTTCGAGAACCCTACGATGGCGTTCAGCGGGGTACGTATCTCATGGCTCATGTTCGCAAGGAAGGCTGATTTGAGCCGGTTGGCCTCCTCCACCTTCTCCTTGTCCCTCAGTTCCTGTTCCATCAGCTTGCGTTGGTGGATGAGGGCGGTTCCCCCGATCAGGTGGGTGGGTTTACCGGCGGGATCGGTCTTGCCGGTAATGGCGAAAATCTCTATCCAGATATAATTTTGCCCCGTATCATCTAGGTAACGGATTTCCTCATCTACCGGTTGGCCCTCGCCGGAGGCAAGCGCTTCCATCTTGTCACGGAGCCGGTCTAGGTCATCCGGGTAGGCGCCGCTATAGAACTCATCGGGAGACATCTTGAAGGTCCCGTTTATCCCTTTGTCGCGGGCGGATCTTTGGGTGAGGTATATATTGTTGCACTCGATGATCCCGGCTCTTACGTCCCACGTCCATGTCATCATGTTGCTGGCTTTCAAGACGAGCTGGTATTTCTGGTTTAAATCCTGCGCTTGGCGTGCGATTTGCAGTTCCTTATCTTTAGCCTTTTGCTTTTGGAAAAAGAGGTGGATCCGCAAGATCCCTATCGTTATCAATAACGCCAGAATGACGAGCAGGCTTATAATATGGATCTTGTATTTCTGGAAGAAACCGGGAGGCTCTTGGAAATAAGTGGCGTTCTGGGGGTATAAGACGGGATCTATCTGGTGAAGCAAGAGATGTTGGTAATTCAGGTAGGTTCTCGGGGTCTCCGAGGTCTGGATAGGGATTTCTTTACTCTCTTTCCCGGAGAGGATCATGTCGATCGTGTTGATTGTCACCCGCGCGTAATCTTCCGGCGAAACGTAATATCCCCCGGCGAAATTCCCGTTTTCCGTTTGTACGTCTTGCAAGGTAAAGACCGGGGGGACGGAGAAACTGTTGATCATTTTCTGGAGGTTATCGACTAGGTAACGATTTTCTTTATCGCTCTGGGTCCTGTACCATGAGTAATAGAGGACTCCGGTTTTCTTGTCGAAAGAGGCCAGCCTGTCCAATAAGTTCTCGGTGGAAATGGAGGTCGTAGACAGCGGCTCGAATTGGATGTCCGGGAAATCATTCCGTAGCACGGCCTCGACATCCGCTTTCGCTTGCTGACTTATATAGCGACGGTCAAAAATAAAGGCTAGTCTGGTTAATTCCGGTTGTAGCTTTCTCATTAGCTTGATCGTCTGCTTGATATAGATCGGGTATTTTATAAAAGTGGTGTTATAGCCTTTTACTACGTCGGCGATGGGGGTTAAGGTCTCGAGTACGTTGGTATCCAAGTTTATCAGATATTCTTCGTTCGGGTACATAGTATCTCTGGCGTAGCAGATGATGGAGGGGACATCTTTCCATTCCTTGTCAAACAACGGGCGGGTGATAAGCCAAGAGGGATCTCCTATGCATACGACTAAGGTGGGGGGTACAGGCACTCTCTCTAGGATCATTTTTCTCTTCTCTTGAAAGCCTTCCATCGTGTGGATGCTGGGGATCTGTAAGGGAATCGCTTTTACGGTAAACCCTTCCTCCCCGAATTTACTATCTATATCAAGATAGGTCTGCTTGGTCCAGCTTTCCTCGAAGTTGATGGAGTGCAGTACGACTATCGACGGTTTCTCGCCGGAGCCTTGCGCGTTCAAGTGGACTGTCAGTATACTGAAAAAGAAAAGAATGATATTCCTCATGGCCAATAATTCTAAACGATATATGTAGCGAATGCGATTCCGGTAACAAATGTAGTGATTCCGCTTTATTAAGCAAGGGTTTCCTTGAAAATAAAGCTTTTATAGGTAGTAAAGTGGTGATGGTTTCATCTTCAGAGGATCGCCTTTTCGCCCTAGTTTGCCTATTCGGAGATTAATACGTAGCTTTGAGCCAATAAAGTGATATTTTTATGAAGAATAACGACTGGAAAGACCGATTGGGCGTGATGTACTCCACCAATCCCGATTTTAAATACGATACCGGCGATACGGAAGAGGAACAAACCTTGCCGAAAGAGAAACAAGCCTTGCGCGTATCCTTGGATAAGCGGAACCGGGGCGGTAAGATGGTAACCTTGATTACCGGCTTCCGGGGCACGGAGGAGGACTTGGCCGCCTTGGGAAAACTCCTGAAGGTGAAATGTGGTGTAGGCGGCTCCGCTAAGGACGGGGAGATCATCATCCAAGGCGACCTGCGTGCCAAAGTATTGGAGATCCTCCGCAAAGAGGGTTACTCAAAAAGCCGTACGATCTAATCCCCGCTCGCTATGCTGACTATCTATAGAGCTTCCGCCGGTGCGGGCAAGACGCATAAGCTGACCGGGGAGTACCTCACGCTGCTCTTCCCCCAGCCGGGCGCCTACCGCCGGATCTTGGCCGTGACGTTTACGAATAAGGCGACGGATGAGATGAAGACCCGTATCGTCCAAGAACTTTATCACCTCGCTTCCGGCCGTGCGTCCGATTATATCCAGCTGCTCTCTTCCGCCTATTCCTTGACGGAGCGGCAGGTGAGGGAACAGGCCCGGAAGATTCTGGTCGCTATCCTGCACGATTACTCCGCTTTTAATATCAGTACGATCGACCGCTTTTTCCAGCAAACGATGCGTGCCTTTACCCGCGAGATCGGCTTGCAAGGCGGTTATGGCATTGAGATGGACCAAGAACTGGTCTTGACCGAGGCGATCGATAACCTGCTGGCCGATCTGGAGAAGCCGGAGAGCAAGGATTTGCTAGGTTGGCTGCTGCGTTTCGCCGAGGACAAGATCGAGGATGGAGGCGGCTGGAGTTTGCGGCAAGACATCATGTCGCTCAGCCGGGAGGTCTTTAAGGAGAGTTATAAGGCATTTAGCGAGGAAGTAGGTAAGGATATCGCGGATAAGCAGGCCCTCGATGCCTATAAGAATGAGCTATACGCCATCATCCGCTCCGTGGAGGCGGAGGCGAAACGTTTAGGAGAGGAGGGAGTGGCGTTGCTGAAACAGTTCGCCTTACAGCCCTCGGATTTTAAGGGGGGAAGCCGTTCCCCGTTTTTCTATTTCGAGAAGCTGGCGAGAGGTGAGATGAAAGAGCCGACAGCCACGTTCCAAGCTTTGCCGGATAATCCGGACGTCTATACGACCAAGACAACCCCACCGGGTCTCCAACAGATCATCGGGTGCGTGTATGAGGAAGGGCTGAATGCCTGCGTAAAGAATATCGTATCCCTGTTCGCTAACCTGACGGCCTATAACACGGCCCGGGAGATCGTGCGTTATTATTATACGTTAGGGATCTTAACCGATATCTCCCGGCAAATCGCCTCTTACCGGGAAGAAAAGAATGTCATGCTGATCGCCGATACGACCGAGTTGCTGAATAAGGTCATCAGCGGCAGCGACGCCCCCTTTATCTACGAGAAGACGGGTACGCACGTGGATCATTATATGATCGATGAGTTCCAAGATACCAGTGGCATGCAGTGGAATAACTTCCGGCCCTTGGTGGAGGAGAGCCTGGCGAATGGACGGGCGAATCTGATCGTTGGCGACGTGAAACAAAGTATCTACCGTTTTCGCAACTCGGATTGGAAGCTCTTGGACGAGCAAGTCCGCCGGGATTTCGAGGAGGAACAGGTCCGTGAGGAAACCCTAATGGATAATTGGCGAAGCTGCCGCCATATCGTGGAGTTTAATAACGCGTTCTTCACCGCGGCCCCGGCGATCCTGCAAGATCTATATAATGAAGCGTTGAAAACCTCCTCGTTAAGCGAGGAAGAACGCGCGGCCTTCTTCACGAAGATCATGGCCGCTTACGATAAGAGCGTTCAGCGTGTCCCTCCCCCTTTCCAGAAGAAGGACGGACATGTACGGATCGAATTCTTGTCCGGAGATGAGGATAAAGACTGGAAGCAAGAGGCGATGGAACGCTTGCCGGCTACCTTGGAGCGCTTGCAGGATAACAGTTACGCGTTAAAAGACATCGCTATACTGGTGCGTACCAATCAAGAAGGAGCTTTGGTGGCTGATACGTTGCTAGCCTATAAGGAAGAGCATCCGTCCGACCGGTACAATTACGATATCATCTCCGATGATGCCCTGTTCGTGGGTAGTTCACCGGCGGTCCGTTTCCTGATCGCCGTATTGCGCTATTTGCGAAATCCAGAGGACCGGACGAACAGGAAATTGGCGATGTATGCCTATCAAGTATTAACCGGGAAATTCGGGGAGAGCGAGGTGGATGAGTCGGTTTTCCAAAACCTCCTGTCTATCTCCCGACAATCCTTGTACGAGATAACCGAAGGACTCTTCCGTAACTTCTCCGCTTACTTCCCGGAAACGGAACAGGTCTTCGTGCAAGCCTTTCTGGATATGGTTTCCGAGTACGCCCAGAAAGAAAGCGCGGATTTGAACCGCTTCCTGAAATGGTGGGATGAGGCCGGTTATCGGAAGACGATCGCTACCCCGGATGGGCAAAACGCGATCCGTATCTTGACCGTGCATAAATCCAAGGGCTTAGGTTTTAAGGTCGTTATCATTCCTTTCGGGGATTGGGAAATCGATCATAAGCCGACAAAACCGGTTATCCTTTGGTGCCACCCGGAGAAGAAGCCGTTTGACCGCCTGCATTTAGTTCCTGTCCGTTACGGACAGATCCTGAGTAGTACGATTTTCGCCAAGGATTATTTCAAGGAACGTTTGCATGCTTTCATCGATAACTTGAACACCTTATACGTCGCTTTTACCCGTTCGAAAGAGGAGCTGATCGTATTCTCCCCCCGTCCGAGGAAGATCAACAAGGAAGGTAAGGTTGAGAAGATAACTTCCATCGCCGATCTATTGTGGGCGGGGGTGGAGACGGAGATCGAGGATGATACCTTTGAAAGGGGCGAATGGTGGCATCCAGTTTCGGGTGGAACAGCAGAGGATGCCTTAGAGGAAATCCCCATGAGCCGTCTGTACTCTGTTTCCCCGGACGATCGTTTGCAATTGCGCCTGCATGGGAAAGGATTCTTTTTCGATAATGCTAGGCGGAAGCACGGTACTTTGATGCATGAGGTATTGAGCCGGATACGTACGCCGAAAGATATCCCCGCTTCGGTCGAGAGTTATCGGTTAGCCGGGGTGATTAATCGGGAGGAAGCGGCGGAGCTGATCAGCCGTCTGGAGGAATTATTGCAAGCGGAGGAGGTAAAGGCTTGGTATGATGGTTCCGCCCGTGTCTTGAACGAGGTGGATATCCTGTTCGGGAAAGGCTTGTCTAAACGTCCGGACCGGGTGATGATAAAAGATGACAAGGTGATTGTCGTGGATTATAAATTCGGCGAACGACAAGATAAGCGCCATCTGAATCAAGTAAGAAATTACCTGCAATTGATCCGTAAAATGGGTTTCGAGCGGGTCGATGGTTACCTTTGGTATGTAGAGTTAGGTAAAATAGAGGCAGTGAATAAGTGATATATTTTTGATATTCGGTAAAAATGAATATTTTTGCAGATTCTTAGTATAAAACGATACAGTCAAAGAAGAATGAAAGTACATAAAGAAGGAACCGGTTTACTGCTTACGTTGTTTACAATATTATTTATTGTGAATATAACTTTGTACCATACGGTAGGTAAGGGTATGCTGTTTTATTCTGTCGCTTTTGTTTCTACCGTATTGTTCCTATTGGTATTAAACTTCTTCCGTAGTCCTTTTCGCCGCTTCCCTTATGATTCGGAAGGCTTGGTGATCGCTCCCGCCGATGGTACGATCGTTGCCATCGAGGAAGTGATGGAGAACGAGATCCTTCATAAGAAGTGCCTACAGATATCTATCTTTATGTCTATCTTCAACGTACATGCCAATTGGTTTCCCGTAAACGGTACCGTTAAGCATGTTTCCCACCAGAACGGGCGTTTTATGGCGGCTTATCTGCCGAAGAGTAGTACGGAGAACGAACGTTCGGCGGTCGTGATTACCACGAGGAACGGGGTGGATGTCTTGGCTCGTCAGATCGCCGGGGCGATGGCACGCCGCATCGTTACGTATGCCAAGCCGGGAGAGAAATGTCATGTGGACGAGCAAATGGGGTTTATTAAATTCGGTTCTCGCGTGGATGTCTACCTGCCGGTAGGAACAGAGGTATTAATAGAAATGGATCAAAAAGTAACAGGCAATCAAACGCCTATAGCCCGTTTGTCAAAATGAGTATAAGAAAACATATTCCCAATACGATTACGTGTCTGAGCCTCCTGTCCGGTTGTGTCGCCAGTGTGATGGCGTTGCATGGAAATCTTTTATCCGCATTGATCTGGATTATCATTGCCGCGGTCTTTGATTTCTGCGATGGCTTTGCCGCTCGTTTATTGAAGGCTTACTCGCCGATGGGAAAGGAATTGGATTCCTTGTCGGATATGGTAAGTTTCGGCTTCGCTCCGGGCATGGTGGTCTATTGGCTGTTGGGAGAGGCTTCTACGGCTTTGCCTTTTGGCTCTTTGAATACGTATATCCCTTATCTGGCGTTCGTGATCCCTACGTTTTCAGGCTTGCGTTTGGCTAAGTTCAATATTGATGAACGGCAAACGACCTCGTTTATCGGCCTGCCGGTTCCGGCGCATGCTCTGTTTTGGGCTTCGGCGGGGTATTCGGTTTTGCCGGTTGTCCATGCGAATGAAGGCTTGTTCGTGTTGGTGACTGTTATCTTGGCGTTCATTACCTCCTTGCTGTTGGTGTCTGAGATACCGATGTTCTCGCTGAAGGTGAAATCCTTGGCGTGGAAGGGGAATGAGCTTCGCTATATATTGGTCGCTTGCGCCATTATTTTCGTGGCGTTATGGGGATTCTTGGGAATCTCCGGAACCATCCTGTTATATGTAGTCTTGTCTATTTTTAACAAAAAGGGATAAACAAGAATTCTTATCTTTGTGTTTGTGATAGTAAAGAACCATTTAAGTATCGGATTATGTTTAAGTTTTTGTTTGTAATATTCTTTTTCTTTATCCTGTTGGTGTTTCTGATGGGTTTCTCCATCTTGCGTACCTTTAAGAACATCTTTTTTGGTAGCGGAAACAACACTCGTAAGGGAGAACAACGTCGTCAAACAAATAGCAATACTTCCGGACATCGTTCTACGACTACTACCGCCCGGGACGATGATGATGATCGTACACCTTATGTGCACCGTAAGAAGATATTCGCCAAAGATGAAGGGGAATATGTGGATTACGAGGAAGTTAAATAGAGCTTAGCGTCTTTGCTTGAAGAAACGCTGCATTTCTTCCGCGCACTCTTTTTCAAGGATACCTTTTTTGATAATCGCTTTCGGATGGAAGGCTTGAGGGGCGAATTTGGAGAAACCTCTTTTATCATCGGATGCCCCGTATACGATCGTGCTTAATTGTGCCCATCCGATCGCACCGGCACACATTATGCAGGGTTCCACGGTTACGTATAGACTACAATTTGTCAGGTATTTCGCTCCTAAGACTCCGGCGGCGGCCGTAATCGCCAACATCTCGGCATGTGCGGTCACGTCGTTCAAGCATTCGGTTTGATTATGCGCCCTCGCTATGATCTGGTTGTTGCAGACGATAACAGCTCCTACGGGAACCTCACCCTCGGACGCTGCCGCACGAGCTTCCACCAACGCTTGCTTCATGAAATATTCGTCATTGAAAGGATTCATCTTCTCATCTCATTTTCGTTGAAAAGAGTCGGATAATCCTCCTCCAAGGTCTTGAGGATGTGAGAAAGGATTGTCTCTCGGTACCAACGGGACTTATTCTCGATCTTGTAGCGTGAAAGGTAACGTTTTACCGCTTTATGCTCTTCGTCGTTCAGCATAAAGGTCACTTTATGTACCCTCGGATGATTGGGGTGCGCCAATGAATATTTACGTTCTTCTTTCATACATTTGCAAATGTACGAGTGAATAGCCGAATAACAAAGAAAATGGCTATATTTGTGCAAATTAATGCGATGGCAAGACAGAATGATATGGGACGGGAAGGTGAGTCTGAGGCTCGCGCCTATCTGGAGAAACATGGATATAAGGTGCTGCATACCAATTGGCATTGGCATCATTATGAACTGGATATTATCGCTGTCAAGGAAGATGAGTTGATCGTGGTGGAGGTAAAGACACGCTCGGAGGACTTCTTACTTTCACCGGAAGATGCGGTGGATACGAAGAAGATCCGGAGGATTGTCGCCGCCGCGGATGCCTATGTCCGTTATTTTAATATAGACTTACCAGTCCGTTTTGATATCGTGACATTGATCAAGAAAGAGACGGGTTTCCTGATCGACCATATCGAAGATGCTTTCTATGCTCCTTGCCGTTAAAAGGTAAACGTTATGAATATAGAAGAAGTACGTGAATACTGCCTTTCCTTGAAGAATACCATCGAGTGTTTCCCGTTCGATGAGGTATCGCTGGTCTTTAAGGTGGAGAATAAGATGTTCCTGCTGCTTCCTTTGGATGCGGAGGAGCCTCATGTCTCCTTGAAATGTAGTACGGATTATGTGGAAGAGTTACGGGAACATTATACGGCGGTTGAACCGGCTTACCATTTTAATAAGAAATACTGGAATAGCATTTATCTGGACCGGGATATGGAGGACGAGGAGATTAAACGCTGGATCTTCCACTCTTACCGGGAGGTGATCGCTAAACTACCAAAAAGTATAAGGGAGATTTATAATGATGAGCACTGATAATGAATCTCCCCGCATCTTGCGTGTGGCGGAAACCACTTCTACGAATAGCTTGCTTCGTGAGCTGGTCATCAAGGAATCTCTTCCGGAAGGAAGTATTGTTGTCGCTGATTTCCAGACAGCCGGACGTGGCCAGATCGGGAATGTGTGGGAGTCTGAGGCGGGAAAGAACTTGATGTTTAGTACAGTCCTGTACCCTACGTGCATCCCTGCGAACCTGCAATTTTTGATTTCTCAAATAGCGGCTTTGAGCGTGAAAGAGACGTTAGACTTATATACGGATCATGTCACGGTGAAATGGCCGAATGATATTTACTGGAAAGATAAGAAGATTTGCGGGATGTTGATCGAGAATGATCTTTCCGGGCATAATCTGTATTGTTCCATCATCGGGATCGGTATTAACCTTAATCAAACGGTGTTCCGGGGAGATGCTCCGAATCCTGTTTCTTTATTTCAGATAATCGGCAAGGAAGTAGATCGAGAAGAGGTTTTAGATCGTTTCCTCTCAATATTCTATCGCTATTATTTATCTCTCCTCCAAGAGGAATACGAGGATATTCGTATCCGCTATCAATTCGCATTGTATAGAAGGGAGGGCTATCATGCCTATAGGGATGAGGCGGGAGAATTCGAGGCCTGTATCCATGATATTGAATCAACTGGGCATCTTTTGCTAGCGTTACGGGATGGAAGCATCCGTCGTTATGCTTTTAAGGAAGTTTCTTATTGTAAGTGATGTTTTTGAGCAGCGAAGGTACGTGTTATTAATATATCTAGTTCCAGATAGCTCTATGTCTTATTTGTGGAAAATAATATATCTATATATTAAAGTACGTGTACATTATATATAGATCCCTATTTATTAATGAAATTAATCGGAAAATATATATCTTTTGTACCGAACAATGAAGGGTTTGTCTTTGTAATCGGTGGTTTTGTAATGAATAGTCTATTTGATTGATAAGAAAGCCTATATGACGAGAAAAAAATGATAAAGAAGGGTTGCGCGAATCAAAGAAACGCGTACCTTTGCAAATGATGAATAAAGTCGATCGCCGTTTGTATTGATTTTTAAGAGAGCGATCGTTGTTAAAGAGCTTATTACACTTTAGTATTAATATTAAATTATTTAATTATGAACAAAAAGTTTTCTACTCTTTTGGCTGGTGTTGCGCTTTTAAGTGCGATGTCAGCAAATGCGCAGACGACACCGGCACAAAACGTTTTGCCTACGGCAAACGGTGCTTATTCAATCGGGAAATTAGTTGAGGGTGCTAACTCTGGCCTTTTCCAATTGAAAGATGAGGCATCCGGTAAGGTCTTGTCTATGGACGAAGATGGTGTTTTATCATTGGTTGCGTCTTCCTCTACTTCCACTGGCTTAGCAAACACGCTTTGGTGTGTTACTGTTTCTTCCGAGAATCAAGGTCAAGCTCCTAAGTTCGACTTCATGAACAAGGGTACAGGTCGTATGTTGGATATCACGATGGCTGAAATTCTGAAATCTGAAAGCCAAGTGGATTTGACTCCGACTACAGGTGGAGAAATCGCAGGTTGGGCTTTCTCTAGAACTATTACGAAATTGGAAGATAAGAGACCTTTGTTTTCTTACTTTACAACTGACTCTGTTGTTGGTTTCACTACTACCAATGGCGTGAAAGTTCAGAAATGGGCAGCTAAGGATGTTCAAAATAATACTTTTGCAGCATTTACATTGCAAGCTCCTGGACAGGTTTATTTGAGCGCTAACGAGTTGAACACTATCTTTGGTAACCAAAAAGCTGATGCTGGTGTTAAGTTAGGTTTCGATAAGGATATCCTAGGTACTACTTTAACGAATCCGTTTAACGCTAATAAGTTTGTAGCTGAAGGTGCTGGTGATACTGATAGCCGTTATTTGTTTGTTTCTGACTTGAAGAAAGAAGCTTATTTGAAAGTTGATACAGCTTATACAAATGAGACTGGTTACAAGTTCTTAGCTTATAACTGGACGAAAAAGGGTGAGACTGGTACAGCTCTAGATGCAGTAGAGAATAGTGCTATTAAAGATCAACACAAGTTCGCTTTCCTTTATTCTCCTGCTTATGATAGCTTGTATATCTATGTAAAACAAATTACATGGAAAGAAGATAATGAGGAGTTTACGAATACGTCTACGATAGACCAGCTAGTTATTCTTAAGGTGAATCCTAAAACAGAAGAAGCTCACAAGCATAAGCTTAAAAAGATAGAAGCGAAGAAAGCGAGTGTAGATGCGGATGGAAATGTAGAGTATTATATTTGTGAAAGTTGTGGAAGATTTTTTGCTGATAAAAACGGACAAAAAGAAATAAAGAAATCTCAGGTTATAGTCAGCTTACAAGTGAAAAAAGGGGAAGTTTTAAAGAAGGCGGATGGAACTTCCTATCAGGTAGCTGATGCAAAGAAATTGCAGGTTTCTTATGTTTCTCCATCAAAAAGGAAGTCAGGAACAGTTAGCATTCCTTCGAAAGTAATTATCGGAGGCAAAACCTATCAAGTTACAAAGATTAAGAAAAATGCTTTTAAAAACAATAAGAAAATAAAAAAGATTGTCATTCCTTCCAGTGTTGTTTCTATTGAAAAATATGCGTTTGCAAACTGTAAGAATCTAAAGACCATAGAAATTAGAACAACGAAGTTAAAAAATAAGAAGATTTCTTCTAAAGCATTTAAGAAAATCAATAAGAAGGTAGTGATTAGGGTTTTAAAGAAACAGCGCAAAGCTTATAAGACACTATTGAGAAAGAAAGGTTTAAGCAAGGCAAATAAGTTTAAAGCTCTCTAAGTTTTTTATGTCTAACCTTCTGGAGAATCCCCATTTCCACCAACTGTAGATTTAGAGTAGTTAGAAAAAAGAAAAAAATACCCTATCCCAGATGCGGCTTCGGAGCGTGTTTAAGAT
>OHHQ01000439.1_pt1 | contig 23209 bp, 19 predicted proteins | sample 1568051 | NCBI WGS metagenome assembly OHHQ01 (sample SAMEA3879567, study PRJEB24766) | human gut metagenome | biome: human-associated habitat; feature: feces | place: USA | collected 1985/1987
ACTGTCAGACGGTGGGAGACGGGGCACGCCCCGTCTCTACAACTGGGTGATAACCGTTCTCACACTTTTTACGCTACTTCCCAAGTAGCGCACACTCCTACCCTACCTTTGGTACATAATTATACAATCTCTCGAAACAAGCCTTGTTCACTGCTGAGATCTTTTCAAGCGAGAAACTTTTCAGGTAGATTTGTGTGGTCTTAATGGATTTATGTCCTAACAATTCGCTAATCATCTCAATCGATACATCCTGCTCTTTCAAGGTCGTGGCAAAGGAATGACGGATTGAGTACGAAGTTACCGGACAGGTTATACCCAAGATTTTTGCTAGTGACTTCAAGTCCCGGTTGAAGCGGGACAAGGCCGAGGTATATTCCCGATAAGCCGCCTCGCCACTCTTCGTTCCACTCAAAAAAGGAAGCAAGAATGGTGAACCGGAAGTGATATCTTCCGTCAACGACTCTAATAGAGACAATGCCTCGACCGGGATCTCCACCTGTATAGAAGTACCAGTCTTCTGCCGGTAATACGCCAAAAGGCCATTCTTGATATTCTCCCTTTTCAGATGGGCAAGATCCACAAACGCCATCCCGCAAAAAAGAAACATCAAGCACAAAACCCCTTGTGTCTTCCTCATCTTGACATCTTCCACCGGAGTCATCATTAGCACATGTAACATATCTAAGTTTAAAGCCTTCTTACGTTTACTCTCCACCCCCGTAAACACCCCTTTAAACAAGTGAGGGATGTAGGGAGCTTCCCCGGCATCCACCGCCCTATTATATATACAACGGAGCCGACGCATATAAGTAGACACCGTATTCCGGGCACACCCTCTCTTCTCTAGGTAATTCTGATAAAATAGAAGGTTCTCCTTATTAATATAGGTATAAGGGATTTTCTTCCGACCACTAAACCGCATGAATGAATTCAAGGCATCTTGATAACTCTTCGCCGTAGAATGATGTCCCCCCTCACATAACTCGGTTATGTACGTCCGCATACCCGATACCAAATCGTTCTTTCCCATACTCATCACATTTACTTAAATTTAAACGCTAGCAAATGTAATACAGAACGTACTTATTAAATGCGCAAAAAGGATGTATCGCAGAGACACATCCCTTTTTACCTATCAAATCAAACGATTGCTTTAATTACTATGAAATCTCGTAGGCCGATGCGACCGCTACGCTTACCGTCCTTTCAAAACGACAGGGGTAGACTTATAGCCGACACCCATCCTATCGATCCCCATATCAATTAGTTCGAAAAAATGTTCTTGGGTACGGATCGCTCCGGAACCTTTGATTTTCACTCTTCCTTTTGCGACATCCATCATAGCCTTGATAACCTCTACCGTAGCTCCCTCATTCTTTCCTCCGGTGAAAAAACCGGTAGATGTTTTCACAAAATCGACTCCAGCCGCAATCGCAACCTCCGTAGCTTTCTTTACCTCGCCGATGGTCAATGCATCCGTCTCAAAGATTACTTTTACCTCCGTTCCATATTTATGACAAACATCACATACCGCCTTGATGTCTTCTTCCACTTCTTTCCACATACCACTTCGGATCCAACCATAATTCGCTACAATATCCAACTCAAAGATATCTCTTTCCTTACAATATTCCTCAGCTTGCATAACCTTGGACTTTGTCGTTGATAATCCGAATGGAAAATCACAAACAACACAGATCTTTGTATCTGTACCCTCGCAAAGTTCTCGGGCTATCGGAAGCGAGGAGGGATTTATACAGACAGTCTTACACCCGAAATCGATACCTTCCTGAATGTATTTCCGAATCTCGTCTTGTGTGAATTCTGGTTTCAACACCGATTGATCAATATAAGAGGCCAATTCCTTGGCTGACATTTCGCTTGCTTTCTTTAATGGTTTCATACGACTTACTTTTTAATTATTACAATGATACTTTTTTAATTCCATACTCTTTAGAAGTATAAGAATCCCATAAACATGTACGTACAAGTTAAAACGATAAAAAAATAAATCCTAGGTGCCACAAAGATACAGACAGCAACTTGTACGTACAAGCAATACAAAAACAATATTCATCACTATAACATTAATTAAGGGACATCAGTAAAGGAAACTCATCTCCTATTTTAGAAAATAGCTGTTACCAATCGGATATCTATCTGTATTGCAGCTTAATTGGCTATAAATATAATAATCAGAAATATTGGTAAGGTATTTGACTGTTATCTGTAATATCGGAAAACCTTTTTTCACTTGTAGTAATGGAGCTATCGTTTCATTTGCGGGAAGTGAACGTAATTCTTGTTCTGATCCGATTATCTCGATAAGATAGCGCTGGCTCAGTGTCTTGAAGAAAGAGCCTTGTACAAAATCCTTTTTAATGAATTCCGGTACTTTTATAATCCCGAGCCAGTTATCCTCCACCATGACTGGAAAACCATCCACATACCTTAAACGGGAGAAATGTACACATTTGGTCTTTTTTTCTTGCTCGGTCGGTTGAAAGGCTAAATCCCTATCCCAACGTCCCAGATGTGGCATTTGTAAAAATTCAGTCTTGATATTCAGACTAACCGCCTCTGAAAAACCTTTCACTGTCAATAACCCCAATGATTGACGGCGTTCGCGAACTTGGCTACCTTTCCCATGCAAACGAATAATATAGCCTTCTTTTTGTAATTCTTCCAAGGCTTTACGAGCTGTTGTACGCGTGATCTGGTAGGTAGCGCATAGCTCATTCTCAGAAGGTAGATAATCCCCCACCTCATATTCATCGTGTTGGATCTGCTTCTTTAATATTTCCTGTATTTGTCTATAACGAGGTATATCCATTGATTTATTCAAAAGATCACGGTAAAGTATTTATGGCAAAAGTACAGTTTTTGTTTGAATATGAAAAGATTCCAAACCGGTAATCACTACTTCAACTTTCCAGCCTCATTCAATACTTTCAGGAAGTTGCTCCAAGCTTTTCCTATCTTTTGCATGTTTTCGTCCCTTTCCTCTTGGTTACTTACCTCATTTTGTAGAACATCCACAATAGGATATCCATCATATAAATAATATCTCTGATAATCCCCTAATAAGACTGGGGCATTATAGATAACGGAGCTTATCGAAGAGATACTGCCTACCGTGAAGTGACCGTTTCCAGCTATCCGGAATTCAACCTTCTCATTGCCTCGCACGTCTTGCTTGATAGAAATATTCTTCTCGAAAACGATTTCTTTTGTAACTGAATTAAAAGATTTGATATCATCCGGGACTTTGATCACTTGTCCGGTAGTAGCCGTATCAAAATTTTCCTCATCATTATCGCAAGCGCAATAACCGATGAGAAATACAGACATGATAAGATATAATAAAAATGACTTTTTCATATTAAACCTCCTTTATTGGATTTCATTGCGTGTTGTCTTATTAGTAAGACACTTAAAAAGAGACAAATGCTGCACGTTTACCATTATTTAACAAATATTATTAACCAAACCGTCCTTCCATTACATAAAAAAGCCGGAGGAAATCATTTCCTTCGGCTTTTACCTATCATTTGTTATTGGTATTTATTTGATAATACCTAATTTAGACTCACCTACGAAATCTATAATATGCTGGATCTCCTTACTCATCGGAACCTGATCCTTGATCATTAGCAAGGCGTCCGTAAGGCTACTGTTTCCTTGGAAGATGATCCGGTACGCATGACTGATATGCTTGATAACCTTTTCACTGAATCCCTCATGAGACATGATGAAAGAGTTCACGCCATAATACGTGGTAGGCTCCTTTGCCGCTACGATAAAAGGAGGGATATCCTTACGGAAACGACAACCGGTTTGAATCATCGCCCAAGATCCAACCCGGGATCCTTGGCTCATCAATACATTGCCTCCGAAGATCACGTAATCTTCCAAGATACAATTTCCGGAAATCTTACTGCCATAACCAAATACACTATGGTTTCCGATCCGCGTATCATGAGATACATGTACCCCCTCATGCAAGAAATTACCATTTCCGATACTAGTACGTCCTTCCGCTGTCGAGGAACGGTTAATCACCACATTCTCACGGATCACGTTGTCATCTCCGATTACGGTGATCGTATCACCTCCCTTATAAAAGAAATCCTGAGGCTCAGCGGCGATAACTGCCCCGTTAAATACACGGTTGCGATTTCCCATACGTGTACCGCTCATCAAGCTGGCATGAGGCATGATCTCGCAATCATCCCCGATCTCCACGTTCTTATCAATGTACGCGAAAGGATGAATCGTTACGTTCTTCCCGATCTTCGCGCTTGAATCTACATAGGCTAATGGACTAATCATAACTTTACTACATTTAAAGGTTATTACTCTCTACCACCACCGATGGCACTGTATAAACTGACAACCGCTTGCATACGTTGCACATTGTCGGACACTTCCGTCAACTGGGCGTTCAAGAGGCTCTGCTGGGCGGAAAGGATTTCTAAATAAGTAGATTGAGCCGACTGGAACAAGGCGCTGGTGTAAGCCACCGCTTTCTCTAGCTGCTCGATCTGCGCTCTGTCTTGAACAAGCTTCTTACTCGTGGCATCATACTGATGTAAAGCATCACTCACCTCCTTACCGGCTTCCAGAATCGTCTGTTGATAATTCATTTGAGCGATCTTCTCTTCTGCCTTCGATACCTTCAAGTTAGCGACCAACTTACCATTGTTGAAGATCGGCTGAGCCAACGAAGCCAAAGCTTGAAACATGAACTGACCCGGATTAGCAACCTGTATGCCTGAACCATTCGTCCAACCTGCCGTAGCCGTGATATTCAATCCCGGATAAAAAGCGGCACGGGCTTTGTTCGTCGTATAATAGGCACTAGCAAGTGTCATCTCTGCGATCTTCACGTCCGGACGATTTTCCAACAATTGCAAAGGCACACCCACCATGATATCCTCCGGCATTACTTGTTCCTCCAAAGTACCCCGATCAATCTGTTGAGGGGCCTTAGCCAATAACACGGACAATGAGTTTTCCACGCTACGCACCTGGCTCTCCAACTCGATCAACGAGCCGGAAACCTGATGGTAAGCGGCACGCATTTGCGTCACGGCAGCCTCGGTAGCCATACCCGCTATCTTCATAGCCTCCATGACACGAACATTCTCTTTATAGATATCAACCGTCTTAGCGGTAATTTCCACCTGCCGGTCAAGCATCAACAAGGTATAATACGTATTCGCTATACCGCCGATCAATTGAGAGCGCACGGCCTGTCTTGAATATTGGCTCTGTAAATAGGTGGCTTTTTGGCCACGGCTCGCGTTCAATAGCTTGCCGAATAGGTCAACCTCCCAGCTAGCGGCCAAAGGTGTTGAGTAAGCTTTTACGTATTCGCTATTTCCAATCGATGTAATCGTCCCTTGGGGAGCGAAATTAATAGAAGGCAAAAAAGACAGACGGGCGGAAGTCAACAATACCTTCGCCTCCTCTACCCGAAGAACGGCTGCCTGCATATCTACATTATTGGCTAATCCCTCCTCAATCAACGCCTGTAACTTCGGATCACGGAAAACCTCCTTCCAAGGCAGGTTTCCCATATTGGTCGTATCCGCGGAAGCTAATGTATCCGTCTCGGAAACCGGATCACGATAAATTCCCGTCGCATCGATGGAATCCGGACGCTCGTATGCCTTATAGATATGGCAACTGCTTAACAAAGCAGTCGCACATACCATATATATAATTTGTTTCTTCATTGTCATCTCTTATTTTATTTTAGCGTACTGTTCTATTTCCGTACTCATATCGCTGTTATCCAAATCTTCCCATTCGATCGGCTTGAATTTCTCCTGTAAGTACTGGAACACCACGAACAAAACCGGAACGATAAAGATCTGGAAGATCATACCGATGAACATACCACCGATAGCCGCCGTACCCAATGTACGGTTACCGTGCGCTCCTACTCCGAACGCGAACATCATAGGCAACAATCCCACAACCATCGCCAATGAGGTCATCAAGATCGGACGCAAACGAGCGGCGGCACCTAATACGGCAGCCCATGTGATACTCATACCCATACGACGGCGTTCCAAAGCGAACTCTACGATCAAGATAGCGTTCTTCGCCAACAAACCTACCAACATGATCAAGGCAATCTGCATATAGATATTGTTAGACATGGTTCCCACAATCATCTTCAACGCCGGGATATTTCCTAACGCGGCCCAACCTTGAACGAACAAGAAACTACCCATCAAACCGAACGGCACAGAGAGCAATACGGACAAAGGAAGAATATAACTTTCATACTGGGCACTCAACAATAGGTAAACGAATACGAAACACAACAAGAAAATCAAGGCCGTCGTACTACCACTCGTACTTGCCTCCTCACGTGCCATACCACCCAGCTCATAGTCGAAACCTGCCGGAAGCGTTGTCTTTGCCACCTCATCGATCGCCTTCAACGCCTGTCCACTGGTATAACCATCTGCCGGAGCAACCATGACCTTGATAGCGGTATACATATTAAAACGGCTGATAATATCCGGACCGTAGACCTTCTTCATCGTAATGAATTGGGAGATCGGAGCCATATCGTTACCGCTCTTTACCTTGATGTTCTTCATGGACTCCATATTCTTACGCAAATCGGGATCCGCTTGCACCATTACACGGTACATCTTACCGAAACGGTTGAAGTTAGAGGCATACAAACCACCATAATATCCCTGCAAGGTAGACAAGATATCCTTTGGACTGATACCGGCTTTCTTACAAGCGGCAGCATCGATATCAATCTCATATTGCGGGAAGTTCGGGTTAAACGTAGATTGAGCCGACTTGATCTCCGGACGTGCCGTCAGAGCGGCCATGTATTCCTTGGAGATATCAAAGAAACGATCCAAGTTACCACCGGTCTTATCCTGCATATTCAACTCGATATCACTGGATGCGGAATAACCCGGGATCATAGGCGGCGTAAAGAACAATACCTGAGCGTCTTTCACGATCTTTTGGGCACGCATGAACAAGCTACCATATACGATATCCGAGTTCTGCATCATAGAACGCTCTTCCCAATCTTTCAACTTGATGATGAATGAACCGTAAGAAGGTCCTTGACCACCGATAAAGCTGAAACCAACAACCGCCGTACGCGACTCTACCGCAGGGTCTGCCGCGATCAAACTATCTACCTTATTCATCACCTCATAGGTACGTTCCTGAGAAGTTCCCGGCGGCAATGTAACGGCACCCATGATCGTACCCGTATCCTCGTTCGGCACCATACCGGTAGGCGTAACCTGCATCAAGAATACCAATAAGGCGATACAACCGGCGACAATACCGAATGAAAGCCATTTCTTCTGGATAAAGAACACGACCCGTTTCTTATACTTAGCCAGCAAAGAATCGTAAGCCGCATTGAATGAAGTATGGAAACGGGAAACAAATGTCGTTTTCTTTTCTTTATGCTCCTCATCATGCGGCTTCAAGAACATAGCACACAACGCGGGACTCAATGTCAAGGCGTTCAAGGCGGACAAACCGATAGCGATCGCCATCGTCAGACCGAACTGGCGGTAGAACGTACCGGCCGTACCTCCCATGAAACTTACGGGGATAAACACGGACATCATGACCAACGTAATGGAGACGATAGCGCCACCCAACTCACTCATGGCATCGATAGAAGCTAGTTTCGCCGACTTGTACCCTTGGTCCAACTTGGCATGGACACCCTCGACGACAACGATCGCGTCATCGACCACAATAGCGATGGCAAGCACCATAGCACAAAGAGTCAACAAGTTGATACTAAACCCGATCAACGACAGCATAAAGAAGGTACCGATCAAGGCAACCGGGATAGCGATAGCCGGAATCAACGTAGAACGTAAATCCTGCAAGAACACATATACCACGATAAACACCAATACGAACGCCTCCAGCAAAGTCTTGATTACCTCATGGATAGAAGCGAACAAGAAGTCGTTGGCATTCATGGAAATATTCACCTTCATTCCGGGAGGCATTGTCAACTGGGTTTCCTCCAGCAAGGTTTCAATGTTACTAATTGTTTCCGTAGCGTTGGTTCCCGGCATCTGGTAAACGATACAGGTAACGGCATCGTGACCATTTACACGGTTGATAAAGTTGTAAGTCAAACGCCCCAACTCGATATCGGCGATATCTTTCAAACGCAAGACCTCACCATCCGGCAAAGCCTTTACAACAATCTGCTCAAACTCATTCGCCTCTTGCAAACGTCCTTTGTAGCGGATCGTATATTGGAAAGACTGATTTCCTTGCTCGCCGAACGAACCCGGAGCGGCCTCGACGTTCTGCTCAGACAAGGCTACGGTTACGTCGCTCGGACTTAATTTATATTGGGCCATCACATCCGGCTTCAACCAAATACGCATGGAGTAGTCCGTACCCAACACGTTGGCATCACCTACACCCGGCACACGCTGGACTTCCGGGATCAAGTTAATCTTCGCGTAATTCTCAAGGAACTCTGAGTCATAACGATCATCTTCCGCATATACGGAGAAAACCAACAACATAGAGTTCTGACGTTTCTGGGTCGTCACACCAATCTGCGTTACCTCGGCAGGCAACAAGCCTTGCGCCATAGATACACGGTTCTGCACATTGACAGCCGCCATATCCGGGTCCGTTCCTTGCTTAAAATAAATGGAGATATCCGCGGAACCATTATTAGAGGCATTGGAACTCATATACATCATGTTCTCAACACCATTGATCTGGTCTTCCAAAGGCGCGATCACACTATTCAATACCGTTTGCGCGTTGGCACCCGTATAAGTTGCTCGAACCGAAACGGTTGGAGGGGCGATATCCGGATATTGGGTAACCGGCAAGGAGATCAAGCCTAGGAAACCCAAGATGACAATCAAGATGGAAATCACCGTGGAGAGCACCGGGCGGTTTATAAATCTATCTAATTTCATATCTTTCGTTTTTACTCGACAAAAGCGAATATTTGTCTTATTCTATATACCTATTAATTAAAAGCAGTCTGCAAATTACCGTCATGCTGGTCTTTCAAGGCCTGCTCGAATTTTGCCTTTTGCTGCTCACGAGTAATCGGCTGGATCTCTTGACCGTCTTTCAAGATCTGTACCCCTTCCACGACAATCTTATCACCAGACTTCAAGCCATTTGTCACCAAATAGTTCTTGCCGTCATTTAAGTAGGAAACCTTGATTTCCGTATTCTTCACGGTATTATCAGACTGCAATACAAACACGAATTTCTTATCCTGGATCTCCACGGTAGCCGATTGAGGGATCGTAATGATATCATTCATCGTATATGGGAAGATAATATTACCGGTACCACCGCTTCGCAAGACATTCCCCTCATTGGAGAAAATAGCACGCATACTTACGGAACCGGTAGATTGATCGATAACACCACTCACGGCATCGATCTTACCCTCATGATGGTATGTAGAGCCATCCGCCAATTGCAATCTAACGGCCGGCATCTTCTCCAATTGCTCTTTCAAGGTACCACCGGCTTTCGTCAACGCCAATAATTCCTTTTCCGTCATAGAGAAATACACATACATATCACCGATCTCAGATACGGTAGTCAACGGTTGAGCGATCGAAGCGCTTACCAAGCTACCTACACGGTACGGGAATGTACCGACAACACCGTTCGAGGGACTTGTAACCGTACAGAAAGACAAGTTCTGGTTAGCGCTCACCAATTGAGCCTCCGCCTGCGCCAAGCTCGCTTTTGCCGACATCAGCTGGTTCACGGCAGTTTGATACTCGAAATCACTGATGATTTTCTGATCAAACAAAGTTTTCTTATTCTTCTCGGTCAATGTCAAAGTGCTTACGTTTGCCTTCGCCATCTCGACCGCGGCCTTAGCTTGACCTACCGCAGCAGCGTACTGCGTAGGATCAATTTGGAACAACGCCTGTCCTTTACGGACCGTAGCTCCCTCATCCACACATAATTTCACGATAAATCCAGAAACTTGAGGACGGACTTCGATATCCTGCGTACCTTTGATGGTAGCCGGATAGGATGTTGTTTGGTCGCTAGTCGTTGAATTGACCGCCATCACAGCGAACTCAGCATCCCCTAATTTCATACCACTCTGACTGTTTCCACAGGCAGTTAATAAAGACATACCAACCGCAAACAATGCGATCTGCCTTAACTGAGTAATCGTAATTTTCAGCATTCGTTTATCCATATTTGTATATAATTATATATTCAAGGCTGTTTTTCAGTTACCTTCTCTTTCTAACCCAAGTGGAGATCTTTCACATCTATTCACACAAAAGGGTCTTTACTCGCTATTTCATCCTACAAATGTAGAAACTTTTTACACGATTTCTGTTTCCTACTTATCTTTTTCACCTAAATTAATAGCACTTAGAAGGAAGTACCTGTTGAAATATATCTCTTTTGGTTTCAAACGAAAATAAAATTGTTTTTTTCAACAATATATTTTACATTTGTGTCCACACACAATAAACAAATATTATATATTATGGAACCTAAATTTATCATACCAGACGTATTCAGTACCGCATGGAAGAGAACTAAGTCGCAGCTATGGATATTAGCCGGATTATTAATCGGATATTGTATCTTGTCTTTCACGCTGGCAGCATTCGCGATGCCCATGCAAAGTTCTATTATCGGCAAAATCATCGTAAACGTGATCAGCGCGTTATTCTCCATTATTTTCTCCTTAGGATATATGAAAAATATATTTCAGGCATTGGATGGGGAAGAACCTCAGTTTTCCGCATATGGACAACAGACAAAGAATATCATCACCTACTTTCTAGCGAGTCTTATCACGGGATTTGTCGTATTGGCGGGTTTCTTATTTTTTATCATCCCCGGTATTTATCTGGCATTGCGCCTTCAGTTCTTCCAAGCCTTTATTATCGAGGAAAACGCCGGGATTATCGAGTCTTTGCATAAAAGCTGGGAGATTACGAGAGGGCAAGTATTGCCGCTGTTCATGCTGGCGTTGGTAATGATCGGGATCATGATATTAGGATGTATTTTATTCGGTATCGGAATTTTCGTCGCCGTTCCTCTTATCTATATGATGTATGGCTACGTTTTCCGTAAATTGAACACTCCTCTTCAAATACTCGAATAAACAGAGAGGACGAATACACACTACAATCTATACCATGAATAAAAATTACAGGATAAAAGATATCGCCGAATTATCCGGTGTATCGACCGGTACGGTAGATCGTATTTTACATGAGCGGGGAAAGGTATCGGATGAGGCGCGGAAAAAGGTGGAGAAGGTCTTAAAAGAAATTGACTATCAACCAAACCTGATAGCCCGTTCTTTAGCGTTGAAGAAAAAATATCATTTCATCGCCTTGATCCCTTCTTTTCATGAAGGGGAATACTGGGCGAAACTAAGCCAAGGGATCGAGAAAGCGGAACGGGAATTGTTTAGCTATAATATCGATGTCGAGCAAATCCATTTTGACCAATACGACAGCAACAGTTTCGACGAATTAATCCCGAAGATAGAGACCGCGGATTGCCAAGGGGTTATCATCGCCACACTATTCAAGCAAAGTGTCTTGACCTTGACCCAGCGGCTAGACCAGAAAGGCATTCCTTATATATTGATCGACTCTTTTATCGACCACACGAATTGTATCTCTTACTACGGAACGCATTCGTATGATTCGGGGTATATAGCGGGACGTCTTTTATTCGAGCAAATCCGTCAAGAGGACGATCTTGTGATTTTCCGTTTCACCCGTAAAGGGGATTCATGTTCTACGCAAGTGCAGAAGCGAGAGGAAGGATTCCGGGATTATCTCGCCAATATCTCTTTCAAGGGAAAGATTCATTTGCTGCATGTGCACGCAGATGACAGGGAAGAGAATACGAGACTACTGAATACTTTCTTCGAGAAATATCCTCAAGTAAGAATCGGTATCATCTTTAATTCGAGGGCCCATTTCCTTGGAGATTATCTAAGTAGCGAACGTCCGGCTTATCCTTTCAAACTTCTTGGTTACGACGTGATAGAACCGAACGTCCGTTATCTGGAAAACGGCTTGATCACGCACTTGATAGCCCAACGACCGGAGGTACAAGGATATCATTGTATCAAGGCACTCTTCAGGCATCTGATCCTTAAGGAGAAAATAGAGCCTGTCAATTATATGCCGATCGACATCTTGGTAAAGGAAAATATACAATACTACAATAATTATATCTGATGAACTCCTTATTTAGCGTAAAAGAGAAAGTGATTCTGTTGACCGGTGGCTATGGTATATTAGGAGCCTGCATGGCCAAACACTTGGCGAGAGAAGGTGCGTATGTCGTAATCCTCGGACGAAACGAGCAAAAAGGATCTGCCTTGGTCAATGAGATTAAAGCGGAAGGGGGCGAGGCCTTATTCTTGGTTTCAAACGTACTGGATAAAGCCTTGCTGGAGCAAAACAAGCAAGAGATATTGAAAGCATATGGGAAGATCGATGTTTTGGTCAATTTGGCGGGCGGCAACCAAGCCGGAGCGACGATTCCTCCCGACAAGACGATCTTTGATCTGGATATCGATGCTTTCCGGACAGTCGTAGACCTAAATTTATTCGGGACCGTACTGCCTACGATGGTCTTCGCCGAGGTCATGGTGGCGCAAGGGAAAGGAAGCATTATCAACATCTCGTCCGAATCTGCCCTCCGTCCATTGACCCGTGTGGTTGGCTATGGATGCGCGAAAGCCGCTATCAACAATTTCACGCAATACATGGCCGGAGAGCTGGCGATTAAATTCGGAGAGGGCCTGCGGGTGAACGCCATGGCTCCGGGATTCTTCCTTACCGAGCAAAACCGGGCATTGATGAGCAATGCGGATGGATCGCCCAGCGATCGTTGCAACACGATCGTCGCGCACACGCCGTTCCGCCGCTTAGGAAAACCGGAGGAATTACTCGGTACCTTGCAATGGCTGGCGAGCGACGCCTCCGCATTCGTAACCGGTACCGTGATCCCCATAGACGGAGGCTTCGACGCTTTCTCTATATAATAATGTGACAATTTAAGAATATAACAATAAAACAATATACCTATGTGCCAATTTAAGAATAGGTCAATCAGCCATGCGTCATACCGCATTGGCATATTGGCACATTATTAAAATTATTCATAATGTATCTATGTGAGCAAACTTGGCGTTGGTACGGACCGAATGATCCTGTCAGCCTTTGGGACATCCGTCAAGCGGGTGCCACCGGTATCGTAAATGCGTTGCACCATATCCCGAACGGGGAAGTTTGGACTACGGAAGAGATTCAAAAGCGGAAAGCCTTGATCGAATCCGCCGGATTACGGTGGAGTGTGGTTGAGAGTGTGCCCGTACACGAGCATATCAAGACGCAAACCGGGGATTTTCAAACCTATATAGAGAACTACAAACAAAGCATCCGTAATCTGGGAGCTTGCGATATCCGGGTAGTTACTTACAACTTCATGCCGGTAGTGGACTGGACTCGTACCGATTTGGCTTATACGATGCCGGATGGTTCCAAAGCCTTGCGCTTTGAACGTGCGGCTTTTATGGCGTTCGACTTATTTATATTGAAACGACCGGCGGCGGAAGCCGAATATACGGAGGCGGACAAGGCGAAAGCCAAGGCACGCTATGACGCTATGAGCGAGGAAGACCGCCAGCTGTTGGTTCGCAATATGATCGCCGGACTTCCCGGATCGGAAGAGACTTTCACGATCGAGCAGTTCAGGGAAGCGTTAGACCGCTATAAAGAGATCGACGCGGAGAGACTTCGCTCGAACCTGATCTATTTCTTACGGGAAATAGCGCCCGTAGCGGACGAGGCCGGTGTCAAGCTCGTTATCCATCCGGACGATCCCCCCTATTCCATTCTCGGGCTTCCCCGTATCTTGAGCACGGAAGACGATTTCCGGAAGTTAATAGAGGCCGTGCCGAATTCTAGCAACGGGCTTTGCCTATGCACAGGCTCTTTCGGCGTCAGAAGCGATAACGACTTGGCCGGGATCATGGAACGTTACGGGGATCGGATCGATTTCGTTCATTTCCGCAGCACGCGGCGAGACTCGGAGGGTAATTTCTTCGAGGCGAACCATCTGGAGGGCGACGTGGACATGTACGGTGTCATGAAAGCCTTCCTCGAATTGCAGCAACGCCGCCAATGCTCCATCGCCATGCGACCGGATCATGGACATCAGATGATAGACGACCTGAAGAAGAAAACCAACCCGGGCTACTCCTGCATCGGACGTTTACGGGGTCTGGCCGAGCTACGGGGATTGGAGATGGGTATCGCCTTATCCCTGTTCAAAGGACATTAAAAAGACAGCGTCTTACAGTTAGCACAGTACTGTGTACGAAGTACCGCAGTACTGTGGCTAAAGTACTACAGTACTCTGCACGAAGTATTGCGGTACTCAGCACGTAAGTACTGGAATACTTCGTACAGAGTACTGCCCTATTTATAGCACAAGGCTACCTCGACCCTATGGAGGAACATCACAAACCGAACAACCGGGGAATCAATAAGCTTAAATCCGGTAAGAAGGCCACCAAGAACAAGACAATAACCATCGCCGCGAACATCGGCAGCAACGGACGGATCACCTGATCGATCTTTGTCCCCGCCACGCTACATCCGATAAACAATACCGAACCCACCGGTGGCGTACACAATCCCACACAAAGGTTCAACACCATCATGATCCCGAAATGTACCGGGTCCATCCCTAATTGCCCCGTCGCTATCGGCAGGAAGATCGGGGTAAAGATCAAGACAGCGGGCGTCATGTCCATAAAGATCCCGACAATCAATAGGATCACGTTTATAAGTATCAAGATGACCACCGGATTGTCGCTTATGCTCAGCAGAGCGGCACTTACCGTTTGAGGAATATTCTCATAGCTCATGATCCAAGATAAGCCCGTACAAGTCGCCACCAAAAGAAGGACGATAGCCGTAGTCTTGGCCGATCGCAATAACACTTGCGGCAATTTAGCCCAAGTAAGTTCTTTATAGATAAAAGAGAGGATTAACGCATACAATACAGCGATCGCCGAAGCCTCGGTCGCCGTAAACAGTCCCGCCAAGATTCCTCCGATCACGATCACCAATAACATCAAACTAGGGATAGCCCTGAAAAATACCCTTGTCGCCTCCGAGAACGGAACACGTACGCCAACCGGATACCCCTTTCGTGCGGCAAACATAGCGGCTACGATCATGATCGCCACTCCCGTAAGAATTCCCGGTAGATAACCAGCCATGAACAAGGCGGACACAGAGACCCCGCCACTCGCCAAGGAGTAGACGATCAAGACATTACTCGGAGGTATCGTCATGCCGGTAGTGGCGGAAGAGATATTTACGGCGGCACTGAAATTCGGATCGTAACCGGCCTTTTTCATCTCCGGTGTCATAATACTCCCGATAGCAGAGGCAGCGGCGGCGGCAGAGCCACTGATCGCCCCGAATAACATATTCGCCACGACATTGACCACCGCCAGTCCTCCGGGTAACCGTCCGACCAGCACTTTAGCGAAATCGATCAAGCGCAAGGCGATACCTCCGCTATTCATGATATTCCCCGCCAATATAAAAAACGGGATCGCCAACAGAGCGAAACTGTCCAGACCCGAAGCCATACGCATCGCATAAGTCGTAAGGGCGGGAAGCGAGTCTATATTCACGAGCATCGTCAATATACCCGCCACACCGATGCTATACGCTACCGGAACCCCGACCACCAACAGGAAAAAAAAACTTATCACTAATACGAGTATACCTATAATATCCATATCATCAGTCTTTTAATAATTAGAGGAACGAAATAAGGCGATCGCATTATCTACCGCATAATAAGCGGTAAGCAATCCCCCTAGTGGCAATGCCAAATACACATATCCTAAATTAATCTCTAAGGAAGCCGAAGTAACTCCCAAATGAAAACGAGTGTATACCAGCCAAGTCCCACCTGCGATCAATACAAATACAGCGAATAAAAATACGATCAAGAAGATAAACAATCGCAAGAGCTTCCTGCGGGAAGGACGTATATGTTGAAGTAATAAATCGATCGCTAGATGCTCATTTTTACCGGATACATAAGCGGCCCCCAGCAATCCCACCCAGATCAATAAATATCCGGCCAATTCATCCGTCACGGAACTCGGGGAAACCAGAATATACCGGCTTAATACCTGCCATAGCACATCCACGACCAAGAAAGCCATCAAGAAAATCAACGATAGCTCCAATCCTTTATCAATTATCTTTCTCATGGGTATTCTGTATTTGATCGATTAAATCATGAAAAACCGGATCATTCTTAAACCGCTCGATCATCGGGGCGGCGGCATCCATAAACGGCTGCTTATCCGGGTAAATAATCTCTACGCCATGCGCTTCCATCTCCTCTAGCGATTGCTTCTCTTGCTCCGCCCAAAGTTTCCGTTGATAAATAGCGGCGGCGTCAGCGGCTTGTCGCAACCAATTACGTTCTTGTTCCGTCAGCTTCTGCCAAGTAGCCAAACTAATGATGATCACGTCCGGACACATCGTGTGCTCATTGACCGAATAGAACTTTACGACCTCATGGTGGAACGCTGTTGTCACGGAAGGCGTATTATTCTCGGCTCCATCCACGACATTACTTTGTAAGGCCGTATACAATTCACCCCAATCCACGGGAGTAGCCGAACCTCCGAATGTCTTCATCATCTCCACGGCTATCGGGCTCTTTTGCACACGGATCTTCAGTCCTTTCAGATCCTCGGGAGTACGAATCTGCTTGTTTACCGTATAAAAGCTACGGGCCCCCGAGTCAAAATAAGCGAGTCCCCTAAACCAATAAGGTTCCGTTGATCCCAAGATCTGTTTACCTACCGAGCCATCCAACACCTCGAAAAACTGCTCACGGGAACGGAATAGATAAGGTATGCCAAATACCTTAAACGGATCGGCAAATCCTTCCAATGCGGCGGAGGAAACTTTCGTGATATCGAGACTTCCTATTTGAAGCAACTCTATACATTGATTTTCGGACCCCAATTGAGCGGAAGAATAAATGTCCATGCTCATCTTTCCTCCGGACAACTCTTTCAGACGCTCGTTCATATAGAGCAATCCCAAATGGACGGAATGGCTGGGGGGCAATCCGTGCGCCAGTTTCAGCACCCTTACTTCCTTTACCCCTTCCTTACAGGAGAAGGAGAAAGATACGCACATCAGGAATAGCAGGGCGGTCTTTAGAACTTTCATATTAGAAATGTTAACAATTCGTTGTTTATCGACAAATATAAAGGAAATAATCGAATTGTGCACGTACACAGAAGAAAAAAGTGGCCGCTTTCTTCCTGCCTATATTCACATACGGAACAAGAAGAGCACGGCCTTGATTTAACCTATTTCTCTAATGTTATGATGAAACATCGAGACGGTCAAATGTAGAAACAATCAAAGTGACCGGTCTTATATCGACCGTGATCTTATTTCACGAAAGCGTGAAACTTATTCACGCCTTTTCTCTAACAGCCATTTACGGATCTCCTCTATATCTTCCTTGTCCGCTTCTATAGTGATTGAATATCGCCGGGGTTCGTCCGCTAAATACACCTCCCGCAAGAAATCATAGGCTAAGACTTCCGATATACGCAGTAACAAATCCACATCAATACTGCTTCGCTTAAATATCTTATAAATATTGGTACGTTCATAATGAAGCGCATGGGCAAAATCGGAAACCGAAAGTCCCCGCTCTTCCATTTTCTCTTTTATTAACGAACCGATATGTATCTCCTTTTGTTCTTTCATATACAAAAGCCGTTTTTAAGGTAATCTTATCTCATAAATAAACCCACATCTGAGAAAAGGTGTGTTACACTTTACCTTAAACCCGTCAAACTGCGGCACGACCAAATGCCTTGTACACAACAGAAATAAGGCAAAGGAACACACCAAATACAGGTGTATTCGCATTGTCTATTTCTCTGTGTACTTTAAATTGGTCGTTTTCAGTTTAGAGAAATGCCAGCAAATACAATATCGTCATCCTCCCTGACCAAAGAGACAAACTGGTCCCCTCAATCATCGTATAATATCTCCATTTTACCTTCACAAAGGTAGGCAAATTCAACTATCAGAAAAAACACAAAGAATAAAAAGAAGTATAAACATATCGGAAATATAGACCATTGAAAGAGGCTTTTTTATACTTTTGTGGTAAAACAATATCTAATGGCATCTAAAATACACAATGGAATACTCATTCTTACGCTAATTTTATTTGCGTCTTGCCGTACGCAAAAGCCTGCTCCACGCCCGGCCCCTCCCGAAACTGTGGATTTCCCTACGGCAAATATTCCTCTTCCCGTCGTGGATTTCAATTTCATGTTGCCGGAAGCTCCGGAGCTAGCGGTTTGTCATTCTCCTAGAAAAGATATCACGGAAGCCTTTACGCCCCGTGATAAAAGCCAGATAGCGATCAAGGACCCCAAGCTATTCGATGAGAATAACACGGAAATTATTGATTTATCCTTGATCCCCGCCGGGGAATACGCATTTCCCCTTCCTAATGGAAACGTGATCTCTCCTTACGGGGGAAGGAGAAGACATCATTCTGGAGTAGATATCAAGACTTGTGCCAACGATACGATCGTGTCTGCTTTCGATGGTATTGTCAGGATGGCGAAACCATTCGCCGCCTATGGCAACGTTATCGTTGTCCGCCATTATAATGGACTGGAAACGATCTATAGCCACAACTCCAAGAACTTGGTTAAACCCGGAGATCGTGTTCTCGCCGGACAACCGATCGCCTTAACCGGACGTACCGGCAGGGCTACTACCGAGCATTTACATTTTGAGACTCGTATAAACGGAGTTCATTTCAATCCGAATATCGTCTTCAACATGGCTAAAAGGAAATTACGTTCAAAATGTCTGGTTTGTACCCAGAAAGGTAATAACGTAATCGTCAAATCGGTTGATATATTACCCCATCAAAAGGCTGGTCCATACGTACCGCCACCTCCTTATAAATGGGTTTACAATGAATGAAAAAAGGTCTTACGGACAATCCGTAAGACCTTTTTTCATTCCGTGGAGATGGAGAGATTCGAACTCTCGTCCAAACGAGGAATTAATTTGCTTTCTACATGTTTATCTTCGCCTTCATTGTCGGGGAAGAGCAAGACCGAAGCCACCCACTCATCCCTTATCCTCTAAAGTTTCGCCTGAGACCCAAGGCTTATCTCAAACTATCTCCGATATTGCTGCACCACCTGATCGGAACGCTTCGGAGCCACAGCATCCGGGTGATGTCACGTCCCCGCAACTTTTGCAGGGATTAAGCTTGAATCTACTATACTTCGATTAAGCAGCGAGAGCGTAATTATTTTCGCCAGTTAATTGTTCGTTGTCTGAGATTTAAGTGCAAGCCAACCACGCACTACATGCTTACAAACCACTTCTACCCGCTGTCAAAACCGGTCATCCCCATGATTTTGTAATATTTCTTTTGGCAAAGATACATATAATTTCGAATTTAGCAAAGACCCATAACTGATTCCTTCCGATTAGGATTATTTTAATGTAAACGAAGCTGTTTTCACCTCTTTACTATTTCCACCGATCATTACCTGAAACTCACCCGGCTCAGCGACATAATCTAAGGTTGAATCGTAGAATTTCAACATATCCACATCAATATCAAAGGTTACTTTCTTGCTTTCTCCCGCTTTTAACGCAACTCGCTTGAATCCTTTCAATTCTTGCACCGGAGGGGTTATGCTGCGTACGACATCGCGTAAATAAAGCTGTACGATTTCCTCTCCATCCAGAGCCCCGGTATTGGTAACAATCACAGATGCTTGAATTTTTCCATTTGTATCCATTGAATTCGTATTCAAGGATACATCGCCATACGTATAAGTCGTATAGCTCAAGCCGTAGCCAAACGGATAAAGAGGCTCATTCAACACATCTATATAATTGGAGACATAACGAGTGTACCAAGCATCGGGAGACATAGGTCGTCCTGTCATCTTATGATTATAATAGATCGGACATTGACCTGTTACACGAGGAAAAGACATGGTTAACTTCCCTGTCGGAGAAACCTTTCCGGTCAAGACATCGGCAATAGCCGCTCCTGCTTCCGTACCCCCGAACCATACGTTCAAGATCGCATTCACCTGCTTTTCCTCGGATTGTAATGCCAGAGGTCTTCCGGTAAAAAGTACCATTACGACCGGTTTTCCCGTCTTTTGGATAGCATCCAGTAATTTTTTCTGCGTTTGCGGCATTTCAAGGATGGCTCTACTAGCGCCTTCTCCACTCATATCTATCGATTCACCCAAAGCAGCGATAATCACATCAGCACCTTCCACCACTTTCAGGGCCTCGGCGATTAATTGTTCATCGCTTCTATCATCCCGGGTTGAACGATTTTGATCCGTAAAGTTTGCTTCATAGACGGGATCATCGACTAGATTGCTGCCTTTAGCAAAAACAACCTCTACTCCATTTCCCAAAGATTCCTGTAAATCCTCTACCAATCCATGATAAGATTTAGTCTGCTCATCATATTTCCACGATCCAGCCATATTCGCCTTGCTATCCGCTAAAGGACCGACTACAGCGACCTTATGACATCCCTTTAGTGGAAGCAGATTGTCCTCATTTTTAAGTAACACAAAAGACTCCGCCGCAATACGACGGGCCGCAGATACGTTATTTACCGACAAGAACTCTTTGGCAGCTCTTTTCGGATTACAATATTTATATGGATCATGGAACAATCCCAATTGGTACTTCGCGATTAGCATTCTTCGGCAAGCAGAGTCAATCTCAGCCTTTGTTATTTTCCCTTCTGCCAATGATTTCTTTAATACGGCATGATAACAGTCCGCTATCATATCCATATCGACACCCGCCTTTAGCGCCTTGAGTCCGACTTCCTGACTATTACCTATTCCATGGTTTACCATCTCCGCTATCGCCGTAAAATCAGACACGACAAAGCCGTTAAATCCCCATTGCTTACGCAATACGTCATTAAGAAGCCAAGTATTTCCGGTCGCAGGGATACTTTCAAATTCGTTGAATGAAGTCATGATACTTCCTACTCCTGCTTCTACAGCAGCCTGATAAGGACGCATGTAATAATTCATGGCAGTCACACGGCTCATATCTACCGTATTATAATCCCGACCAGCCTCGGCCGCTCCATAAAGCGCATAATGCTTTACACATGCCATAAGAGTCGTATCAGCCGATAGATCATTGCCTTGATAACCACGCACCCATGCTTGAGCCATTATACCTCCAAGAAACGGATCCTCGCCCGCTCCTTCCTTTACTCGTCCCCACCGGGCATCATGAGATATATCGACCATCGGGCTATATGTCCAACAGATACCATCAGCACCAACTTCCTTTGCGGAAATTCGAGCGACCTCTTCTATATTCTCTGGTTTCCAACTACACGAAAGACCTAGAGGAATGGGAAAAACAGTTTTATAACCATTACAAATATCAGCGCCAACAATTATAGGAATCCCCAATCGACTTTCTTTAACTGCGACTTCTTGTAACTGCCGGATCGCATCGACACCGAATATATTAAATATACCACCAACCTCTCCTCGTACAATACGACTGGCTATCTCACTCTTTTTAGGATCTGGCATTACGTTTCCATAACTAGGAAGATTCAATTGGCCGATTTTCTCATCAACAGTCATTCGACTCATCAGACCATTTATAAATTCATCCGCACTTTTCTGTTCAATCTCAGCTCGTGTGATTCTCTCACTTTTTTCTCTCGCTATCGAACAAACAGGCACTATACATGCCATTGAAATAAATAAAACTGAACTTTTAAGGAATTTCATAATTTAGCTTTTTTACTTCAAAAAAAGCCCGAATAACAGAGAACAGCAATAAACTCACTACTTCAAAGATACGATATGCTATAGAACACACATTTCCACACTACGTTTTTACTACGTTTACCATCAATAATAAACTAGTAATAAATAAATTGCGCAATCGATTTAAGAATCTACTCCGCAAGTCTCCAGAAAAGATATCTGGAGTTCTATTCGATTAGACCGATCTCACGAAACCAATCTTCAGCCCGATCCGGCCATTCATTTACAGACGCTCCCGTATCTCGTAACCCGTATCCATGGCCACCTTGACTATATAAATGCATCCATGCCGGAACACCAGCTTCCTTTAAGGCATAATAATAGAAAATACTACTGTTAATATAAGATTTATCATCTTCCGCTTGAATTAACATGGTTGGAGGTGTGGCAGATGAAACCTTTAACTCTGGTACCAATTGGAAGTTCTCTCCATCTAAATAAGCAGGATAAACCAATAAACAATAATCCGGACGACAACTTACTTTATCCGTAGCATCAATAGCCGGATAAGTACGTTTCAAAAAATTATTGCTAACCATGGCAGCTAAATGGCCACCAGCCGAGAATCCCATCACACCGATCCGCTTTGGATCTATATTCAAGTTCTCAGCGTTCGCTCGAACATAACCAATCGCACGCTGTACATCTTGCAAAGGAGCTTCATGCTTTTCCAGTCCTTCCCGTCTTGGAACCCGGTATTTAAGTAAGACCGCAGTTATTCCAAGATTATTAAGCCATTCGCAGACTTCATCACCTTCCAAATCATAAGCTAAAATATTATAACCACCACCGGGACAGACAATCATAGCGGCACCCGATGCCACTTCATCCGGAGCATGATATATAGTAATCGTCGGCTCACTTACGTTCGTAATACGCAAAACACTCTCACCACCGGTTTTTCCACCGTCCGTATCAGCTTTCTCTATTAATTTAACAGTTTCTCCCGGTGCCCCTTTTGGGAATAATAAAATCGGATTTTCTTGTGCCATAGACGCATTGATTAAACAAACCCCAATCAATAAAGGGAATATCCACTTCTTAACCATACAACACATTATTAAGTTATAGGGAGCGAATATATACATCTTATTTTATTTATCCAATCAGAATCGAATAAATAAAAACAGAAAAAGGAGTCACCCCTTACGGACTGACTCCTCTCCATTGGCTTTCGCCTTTCTCAAGACGGCGGCTACCTACTCTTCCACTGTTACGCAGTAC
>OHHQ01000441.1_pt1 | contig 23111 bp, 18 predicted proteins | sample 1568051 | NCBI WGS metagenome assembly OHHQ01 (sample SAMEA3879567, study PRJEB24766) | human gut metagenome | biome: human-associated habitat; feature: feces | place: USA | collected 1985/1987
TTCCAGGTTTTAATAAGAGCCAAGCGGCTTTAAGTTTACTCTTTTATGGTTTTCTGATCTGATTCAATCAGGATTTATGCTGCCTCAATGTTAAAAAAATAAAACACCTATTGATCTCTGGACCATAAGGAACAGATTTCAATAGGCGTTTTGGTTAAGTTTTAATTGCTCCCGCAGTCAGTCCTTCCACAATATACCGCTGTAAAAAGATGTATATCAGCGTAATTGGGATCAAAGACAGCAAAACCGCCGTGAAAGCTAGATTGGCTTCAAATCCATACTGATTCTTAAAACCAAAAATAAATAGCGGCATAGTCCATGAATTTGGATTTCGATTTAAAAGCATCAATGGCATCATGAAATCATTCCAGGCCCATAGAAAATTTAAAATTACCACGGTAGCAGTCATCGGTGCAATTAACGGATAAATAATACGGAAAAACACTTGGAAGATATTTGCCCCATCCATAACCGCTGATTCTTCTAACTCCAGTGGAATTGATTTGATATATCCCACATAGAGAAAGATTGCCTGAGATAAAGAGAAAGTAACATAACAGATTATCAGTCCGGCTGTATTGGCTAAGCCAAATTTCGTCAGCTGAAGGGTAAGCGGAATGATGATGACTTGGGACGGGACAAAAATCAAAGCGATGAAAAGATAATACAGAAGTTTATACCATTTGGATTCTGCCATATTACGTGTAATGGAGTAAGACACCATTGGCGATAACACGGCGATGATTGCGACGGAAACAACAGAAACTATGATAGAGTTTAAAAGATATATTAAAAATTTGGACTCATATAATATCTGTTTAAAATTTCCCAAATATAATCCGGACGGCCAGGAAAAGAAGTTTCGAGAGATCTCGGCAGTGGATTTAAAAGCGGTTACAACGGTAAGATATAAAGGAACTACAATGATCGCCGTACCCAAAACAGTGATTACATAAGCCCATAAATGGGAAAGTATATGCTTTTGGGAGTTCATACTTCCCCAACCTCCTTTTTATTCAGCACGCCGAATTGAATCAGCGAGATAGCGGCGATCAAAAGGAACAAAACGATTGACTGTGTAACGCCAAAGCTGAATTTATGATCCACAAATGCGTTACGATAAATCAGTAGACTGATTGATTCCGTGACGCGTCCGGGACCTCCGTCGGTCAGCACGCGGATATTGTCAAATACGGTAATACCTGCTTTTAGAGCTAAGACCAGTACTACATTAATCACAGGAATTAAAAAGGGAATTGTAATAGAATAGAATCTCTGCCATGCATTGGCGCCATCAATCGTGGCTGCTTCATACAATTCCCTGGGGATTACCTGAAATCCTGCGATTAATAATACTGTAGGAATGGCGATTCCTTGCCAGAGGCTTACCGCAAGAATTCCATACATGGCGGTATCAGGATTTCCAAGAATGTTTCTTTGCAGCCATTCAATTCCCAGGGCCTGTCCAAAAGCCGGAAAGGCCCTGTAAAAAATTTCATTCCAAATCATACCGATGGCAATCATGGAAAGCACAGCTGGAAAAAAGAAAACAGATCTAAAAAAAGTTTGTCCTCGTATTTTGCTGTTAAGCGCCTGGGCACAAATCAAAGAGAGAATCAATACGCCGATTACATACAATAAGGTGTAGATCAGAGTAAATCTCATTGCGTTTCCTAAACGAGCGTCTTGGAACATCGACAAATAGTTTGAAAAACCGATGAATTCAAAATTTTTGGAGAGTCCATTCCAATCGGTAAAGGAGTAAACAACACTGGTTAAAATGGGCGTGAGGGCAAATGCGAGGTACAACACTAAGGCCGGGAATACAAACAGCCGGTAGGTGCCGCGGTTGTACTTGGTCAAAGATTTTTTCATGACATATCCTCAATTTCCGAACCGATATCGCCGGTTTCTTACTCTTTAATAGTTTGACCTTTATAGAAATAATAAACGGGTTCGCTTGTATTCAGGAAAGCATTTTCAAAATCAGCATAAAATTGATTCATGTCACGGGACATCAGCAGATTCTGGAAAGTAATTACCACCTCATCGTAGGTACCGTCTCCCCAGGAGGTTTCGGAAGGCCACCAGAACGAACGATCCGCATCAATCATTTCGGTCAAAAGGGTATAGCGGTCGTTGCCCGCTGTTACATTTTTAATAGCGGAGGGAGAACCATCCAGATCGGCGAAGAGTTGAGCGCCATCTCCGCTAGCGAAATATTCCAGGAATTTTAACGCGGCGGCCTCTATTTCAGGGCTTTTTTGATCCTGAGCCATACTCAACCCAACGTCAGTACCGGCCAAAATGCGGGTGTCCGCTTCTGTTTTTCCGGGGAATGGGAACATGGCGTAGTCTAAATCAGGATTATTAGACTCTAAGACAGGAATCATCCAGATGCCCTGAATCAGCATGGCGGCGCCGCCGTTGGCAAAGTCGCTTACACCTTGATCATAGCCTGTACCCAGAGTGTCCTCTTGCGTATATTCGCGTACTTTTAGGAATAATTCCGCTAATTCGTCGATTCCTTCTACGTCTTGTGCTTTCATTTCACCGGCATAAAGCTTTTTAAAATCTTCAAGATAATTAGGCAGAGTCAGACCGATAAAATCACAAAGAACGTGTCCTACAGTCCATCCTTCTTTATCCGTTACCATGATTGGCTGCACTCCAGCGGCTTTCAGTTCCTCACAGACCGCCCAAAATTCATCCTGTGTTTTGGGGATTTCGATATTATGCTCCGCGAAAATCTCTTTATTGTAGAATACGCCTTCGCAATTCATAGATAAGGGAAGAAAATAATTTTCTCCGTTTTTATATTTTGTGGTTTCGCGGATGGAATCTTTAACATTATCCATTAGTGTAAGTTCTCCTAGGTCGCGACAAGCTCCCTCCTCGTAGATCATCCACGCCGAGTTGTTCCACCAACAGGAAAGAACAGCGGGCACGTCGCCGCTTGCCACACGGCTCTGCAACACAGTGTCTTTTTCACTTTCGGGAAGATTTATTTGCTCAATGTGAATGTCTGGATTATCTTTTTCAAAAGCTTCAATAATCTTTGCCATGACTTCCGCATTTTCAGCCTTTTGCTGATAAAATTCTACTGTTACTTTTTCACCGGTTGCCGACTGGTTCTCTACAGAAGAGGAGATCTCGGAAGAATTGTTTTCCCCTGCGGGAGCTCCGCATCCGGAGCAGATAGCAGCGGTAAGAGAGACTGCTAACGTCAGCGCTAAGACTCGCATGTTTCGTTTCATAAAAATCCTCCTTTATTATGTATCATAGCTATTTTGAAGGCCTCTGGTTTCCACAGGCCTTATCCGACGGTACTATATAACCTCTAAAACATCAAAATCATCTAATTTAGGCCAAGAACGATGAGGTTCCGTTTGATACCAGAAAGCGGTAGTAGCAATATCTCCTTGCTGCGGAAGATATTTTTTTCCATACCGCCATCCAAGAGATTGAATGGTTACATGCAACTCCTGTTGAAAGCGGATAGGATCCGGAATGTGCCAACGGTACATTCCAAACCGCTGTTGATTTTGATAAAGGCCATCAGATTGAATTAACTGATGCATCCCTAAAAATGGTGTGGAATAAGTTTTATATTGACCTAAAGGTTCTTCCCAATTCCACGCCCCACCGAAATAATCTTCTGTTCCCGTGGTACAAATGGAAGGAAAATCAGAATCTCCATCCAAATAGAATTTGACTTCTCCCTCGCCCCACCAACCGTTATTGTTAGGCTGGAACGCCATATAAACACCACAAAAATTGCCTTGGCCCCGTGCATGATCTAAAATGATATGATTTTCCAGGTACCCGAGGGGATTCCTGCGCCGAAAAGACGCGTGAAAAGTAGCGAATTCATCAGGAAGCTCACGCAAAGCGTAATCAATTTGATAATAAAGAGTTTCTTCTTCGTCGGTTAAGTTCTCCAGCGTAATACGAGCAGAATGTCGAAATGGCATTTCCCAGTAGCTGTTCAAACCGCCGCGGGGATTTACAACGATTGGCAAAGAATTTACATTAACCCCTTCGTTCCAACCGTTACAAAAAAAATCACCAAGGGGTGTTTCTACAGACGGGTCATTTTCATCATCCCAGTACATACGGAAGATCGCACTACGCATTATGCCGGAATAAGTGAGCCAAATATGCCGGATAATACCGGGACCGGCAATCGTTGCAAGCGTTACAGTAGTATGGGCCGGAACGTTTATGCTAGGGGATATTTTCCAACCTATCCCCAGCTTTTCCGCGCGAATCGCTCCCGTTCCTTGAACAGCGCGTCCCCCCTGGCCCGGTTCACCTGTGAAATTTTCCGGCGAAATAGAACGGGTCCGCTCAGTTGTTAATGAATAAAGGCAATGTGTATCAAGATACGGTAATAAAATATTGCCCATTATATCCTCCTTGCTTCTTTATTTTTTTGTATTTTTTGACTTTGATCTTGATATTATTATAGAGGAGTACTTATCATAATTCCATATCCAAAGCTTGCGTAAATTTAACTATTATTGCTGTATATTGCTTGAATTGTTACTGAGCTTATGCTATTCTGTGTATTAAGATAACAAAATAAAGTTTATAATAGGAAGGGAAAATTATGGAGTTAGCCGCATTATCTCCTTATGTGCGTGTCGCATGGGATAGCACCTTATATCCTCCCCGTTTTATCAGGGAGAGGGTGATTTACGACTATGAACTGCTTTATTTAAAATCAGGTGAATTAGAGATTACTGTTGAGGATCAAATTTACCAGGGAAAACCTGGCGATATCTTCTTCTTTCGACCAAAACAGCGTCATTCGATTAGGCTTGTGGGAAATACTCCTGTACGGCAGCCCCATATTCATTTCGATTTCACGGAGGATTCTTTCAGTTCATCGATTCAGGTTTCTTATAAACGGCTTGAAGAAATGTGCGAGAACGATTATATTTTGTTTCGACCAGATATTGTAGATGAATTTTATCCCAAATTTCCATCTTTGATCCGATTGAAAAGCCCGCAAACCATCGAAACGCTGCTGTTTAATCTTATCAACGAGTTTTCTAATCGATTGATGTTTTCTGAAATTTCAGTAAAAGGACAATTTCTTTTGCTTTGGGCCCAATTACTCCGAGAATTGCGTTGGCAGGACGGAAGCGCAAATCAAAACGCGCAGTTTCTAGCTAGTCGCATCAAGGGCTACTTGGATCAAAACCTCCACCGAGAAGTCACTCTGGATGAGCTCTCAAAAGAAATACATTTGAGCAAATACCATTTATGCCGACAGTTTAAGTTAGCTTTTGGCTGTTCTCCTATTCAATATCATTTAATATCTCGATTAAATAAATCAAAGGAAATGTTGCAGTATAGCGAGGATTCCATTAGCAACATTGCTACCCAATTCGGTTTTCAGAGCATTTATTCCTATAGTAGAGCTTTTAGAAAACATGAAGGGATCGCCCCATCGGCTTATCGTCACTAATTTCCAATTTCATTTTAACCTAAATTGCGGCCTGTTTTTCCTTTCTTGTGGTGTTTTGAAATTTGCTTGCAGGCAGGATTTTTTAGAGATAGGATGGTTTTAAAGAATTTTAAATATCAGAAAGGATGATTTTATGTTTATGCCGTTAAAAAGGGAAACTCCTACCGTTGCTTTAGACAGCGCTTTTCATCAATTTTTGCAGGAAGCTGCTAAGACAGGTGAAATAGATAGTGCCATGCTGATTCAAAAAGGCGCTGTGACAGAAGAAGTTTGGTTTCCCCCGGCGGCGTCGGAAAAGCCACATATTTGTTATTCCATTACAAAAACCGTCTTATGCACTGCAGTTGGTTTTGCGGTGCAGGAAGGCTTGATTTCTGAGGAAGATCGTGTGGTTGATTTTTTCCCAGAAATAAAGTCCGGGGACTCTGGATTTAAAACAGACCTCCGCCTTTCCCATCTGCTTACTATGTCCTGCGGACACGATACTCTACCGCCGGTGGAGGCTGAAACAAACCCCGATCTTTTCTGGAAACACCCGATCAGCCATCAGCCTGGTACTCATTTTTTATATAGCAATCCCGGTGCTCATTTGATTTCCTGTATGCTCCATAAAGTTTTAGGTATGGGAATCAACGAATATCTTACGCCGCGTTTATGGGAGCCTTTAGGGATTGAAACTCCCCAGTGGGAGAAAGATGCGCATGGAATTGAAATTGGAGGATTTGGTCTTTATTTAAAAACTGAGGACTTGGCCAAACTAGGGTTGTTCTGGCAACAGCAAGGAAACTGGAATGGAACACAACTTTTAAATGTACAATGGTTTCAAAAAGCCATTAGCAAACAAATTGATACCACCGGCAATCATAACGGTCCAGATTGGGAACAAGGCTATTGCTACTTGCTATGGCGCTGCCGGCCGGATGGAGTCTATCGAATGGATGGCTATTTAGGGCAATTTGTCATTGTTTTCCCGAAGCAAGAGGCCGTCTTAGTGCTCACTGAGAATAACCCTAATACGCAGAGGCTGTTAGATACAGTATGGCGTTTTCTGTTACCTATTCTTTAATCATAATAGAAAGTTTAAAATCAATTTTTATTTCGTAAATGCAAGTTTATTATATGTCTCCTTATAAAACGAATAAATTTGTAAAGGCAGCAGTAATGTGTGATAAGCAAAAAGTAGGGATATAGTTTATCATGTCTATATTATTGTTATCTTAGGGGAGTGGTACATGATATTGTTCCACAATTCGATTTCACTTTAAATAAGTAGGTGTTCTTTCTGTTTATAAAATAGGTGGTAAAATTTGATAATGGTAAAAAATAGAATTACATGAAATAAGATTGACTAAGTTGTGAAATTAATCGATTTAGAGATTCAAAACACTGCTATTAAATTGAACTGTTTAGACGATAAAGTAAACGCCGAAGGTTTCGAGCGGATTTTGGGCCAGTTTTCGGGCGGTGTGAGCAAGAAATGAGCAGGCCCTGTTTTTCATTCCGTCCCAACCTGCAGAACGAGGAACACAGAAAAAGAAAGGTTTCTTGCCGAAGGGCAAAGTCAGGGCGAGGAAAATATACCAGCACATACTCGTTATCGGAGAACACCGCTTGCGGGGGATGTGGTGCTATGTACCGTAGAACCATGTGGATTAAACGGGACAGAACAAGGGAAGATGTATGACGATAACCGCCTTGAATTTGGTACCAAGTATTGCTGTGATGTTTTCAATAACAACCGGAATGAAAAGCAAATAACAAAGAGCTTTCGTCTGAAAATTCGGGTTGGAAGTCCCACCTTTTTGCGGATAGAGTTTTTTTTCGATATATGGAATTCAATACTGATTCCATGAATTTCTTGTGGGTTTTGTAAATGATTTATGATATGATTTATTTTGGATTATCAAAATTAATACAAAATTATGAAAATAGTAAGTTGATTTTTGTTAAAATACATAAGAAAATGAAATTGTATCATTAAAAAATATAAATCATGGAGGGGTACGATGAAAATATCAGCAATCAAACCTTTTGCAGTAAAAGGAGGATTTCGGTACTGGGTATTTGTGAAGGTGGAAACAGATACTGGACTTATTGGATGGGGTGATGCCAGCGATTGGGATGCGCCGTTTTCAATTACTGAGGCAGTGCGTTATCTGGAGCCTTTCCTGATTGGGAAAGACCCCTTTGATGTGGAAAAAATTTGGTGGAATAACACACAGATTTTCAAACGAATGTGGGGCGGGATTGCGTGGAAGGCCATGAGCGGAATTGATACGGCGCTATGGGATATTAAAGGCAAGGCGTTGGGGGTTCCCGTATGGCAGCTTTTAGGTGGAAAAATCAGGGATCGCCTTCGGCTGTACTGGACCCACTGTGGATCTGCCCAGTTTGCCCATCACCAATACTTAAATAGCCCGCGGCTTCGTTCTATCGAGGACTTAAAGAAATTCTGTGAACGGGTTGCCCAGAGCGGACTGACTGCTTTAAAGACAAATATTATGGCGATGAATGGAACGCCGCTTTACGGGGTTCCACGCGAAGAAATTTTCACGGGAAAAATTTCTAATGAAGAGGTAGAAACAGCGTGTATGGAAATAGAAGTTTTCCGGAAAGAACTTGGAAATAAATTTGGAATTGCGTTGGATACGGCGTTTGATTACAGGTTGGATGGCGCCTTAAAATTAGCTAGGGCGTTGGAACCCTATGATATGATGTGGCTGGAAACAGAAACCTTTGACGTTAATGCCCAGGAAAGATTGACTCATTTGACAACTACCCCAATAGTCCATGGAGAAAGCCTTTACGATTTACATGGTTATCTACCCTATCTGCAACGACATGCCCAAAAAACCATTATGGTCGATTTGGCCTGGAACGGACTGACAATGGGGAAAAAGATCGCGGACTTGGCTTTGACATTTGATACGGCGGTCTCTCCCCATAACTGCCATAGCCCGTTAACGACCTTTGTGGCTGCGCAATTCTGTGCTTCCGTCAAAAATTTCGATATTCTGGAAATAGATTACGATGATGTGCCGTGGCTGGATGAATTGATCACAGAGAAAATACAAATTGAAAACGGATATTTACTGGTACCTGAGCGACCGGGACTTGGCACGGATCTGATCGAAGAGAAGCTTTTGGAATATGCAGTAGAAAGATAAAAGGAAGGAAAGATGGTAAATGGAAAGATATGTAGCGGAAAAAGTGGAGATTGGCCTCAAAATGAGGTTAGGGGAAGGGCCAGTATGGCAGGCGGATACCAACACGCTAAGCTGGGTAGATATCCTCTCGGGAACACTCCATATATTGCAGGGCGACCGGGTGCTTAGTATTGAAACCGGTCAATATATCGGGGCTGCCGTTCCTGTCGCTTCGGATGGGCAGTATCTGGCAGCGCTTACCACTGGCTTCTATCTAATGGATAAAACCGGTTTGATTGATAAAATCGGCAGCCCATTGGATATGCCGCTGCGATGCCGGTTTAATGATGCCAAATGCGATCGGAAGGGCCGGCTTTTTGCTGGAATCATCGGGCTTTATGGTGACGAGGGAAAAAAGGGCAGGCTTTACTGTTTGGAGAATGGTGCCATCAGCACGGTTTTAGAGGGTATGGTGCTACCTAATGGGATGGATTGGGATGACGACAGAGGACTTTTTTATATGATTGATACGCCCACTGGAACAGTGGAAGCCTACGAGTATGACGGGGAGTCAGCCCATGTTTCCCATTCCCACACTGCCGCCGTGATAGAAGAGGGCGTTCCCGATGGTATGACGCTGGACGCGGAAGGCAACCTATGGGTTGCGCAATGGGGTGGCGGAAAGGTGTGCTGCTATGCGGCTGAATCCGGCAGAAAGATTGCCGAGATAGTCCTTCCCGCGTCTAACGTTTCATCTTGCTGCTTTGGAGGGAGAGACTTAGACTGCCTTTATATTACAACGGCCACATCCCCCGGGGAGGAGGGCTCCGGTTATCTCTATCAAACGAAAACAGGGTATCGTGGGAGGAAATCATATTGTTATCAAAATAAATAGGCGGTAAAGCACATTGCTGCGGGAAAAGTCATGCCGCGACGGGACCGGTGGGAGGGAAGAGGTAATGAAAGAATTAAGGTTGGTTATTGTTGATGATGAGGAATTAGCAATCCAGAATTTGGAGGAACAAATCGAAGCAATCAATGGCCCCTATCGAATTGTTGGAACCGCCCGAAATGGCGTGCAGGCTTGGGAATTGCTACAAAAAGTCAAGCCAGATGTGGCGTTTATCGACATTAAAATGCCAGTTCTGACCGGGTTGGAACTGGCAAAGAAAATCAAAGATGAACATATGAAGACAGAAGTAGTGCTGGTTTCGGCCTATCAGGAGTTCGAATACGCCAAACAAGGGATCGAACTGGGTATCTGCCAGTATATCCTCAAGCATGAGGTGGGGAGCGCTTCCCTAAGTAAGCTGCTGGAGCAGCTGTGGAATAAATGGAATACCGAGCAAATCACCACCACCTTTTCCGTGCAAAGTATTTTGGGTGCGATCGTCAACGGCGCTTATGTCCAGTCGCAGATCAAAGAACATTTCATAAAAGCCAAGGAGGAGCTAAAGACCTTTTCTATCCTGATGGTACAGAGAAATGCTCCGATTCACTTTGCCAACAGCGGCTCTTTTTTGGAGCAGCCGTCACCTGTGAATGTTGAGGAAATCCTGATTCGAAAAAAGGAGGAACTCCATCTCATAGCGGTTCTTCCCTATCATGGAGCCCATGTTCTCCTCTTCCATAAGCCCTTTGAAAGCTATCTGCTTCGGATGGGTTTTTTGCAGCAATATGCCGATGAGATCATAGCGTTTCTCAAGCCGTCTGTCCAAGGTAGCCTTAGTGTGGTTGCGGTGATGCGTGAAATCACCCTGGATGAACTCTCTCCAATTGTCCAGGCAGCGTACAGGGAACTTGACAAGCTGTCAGTCTTAAAAAGGGATTCCTTTCAGATTTTAAATTTAAAAGAAGATAACCCGCAAAAGCAGGCCGGTTCGCGTATGCCGGTCAAGGAAATTCTGATTCATTGCCTGGAAGAAAGAAAGCTAGAGCAGGTAAGCAGCCGCTTAAACCGAATACAGGAATCGTTAACGGCAGGAAAATACAGCAGAAGCGGACTGGAAAGGGTTTTAAAAGAATTATATGAGGCTTTGCAGGGATTCCGTAAGCGTCAAAACTTGCCCCCGGTGGAATATACTGTTTTAAAAAAGCCAGACGCATATTGTATCAGCGAAGCGGTTGATTGGTTCCGGGAAGCGGTGGAGTTTACCATCTCTGAAACAGAAGGGCTGATTCATGTTACTTCCAAAAAACTGAAGGAGGCGCTGGCCTATATCCAGGACCATTTTACCGAAAGCATCACCCAGCAGCAGGTAGCGGAAGCGCTTGGATTCAGCAGCGTTTATCTGGGGCTGCTTTTCCGTAAGGAGATGCAGTTGTCATTTCTGGAATATGTGACAAAATGCAGGATTGATAAAGCCAAGTACTACCTGGTCCATACCAATAAAAAAATCTATGAGATTGCAGGCCATGTTGGTTATATGACCAGCCAATATTTTAGTAAAATTTTTAAACAGCAGACAGGGATGACGCCGGCGGAATACCGTGAACGCGGAGGAAAATCGGATGAATATTAAGTGGCAGATTTTAACCAGAGTAGGAGCGATCCTTGTTAGCTGTTTGCTGATCGTCTCTATGGTGGTAACGATAATCTTCATCAAGCAGGGGGAGGAGAATGTTTTAGAAGAGCAAAACACTCAGGTGCTGCAGGCGGCCCAGCAGATTGACAGTATGATTAATGAAATACAGGTTTTCGCCAATAACATGATAATTGACCCTAGTGTGCAGCGGGCGCTGTTTGGTTCTTCTGGAAAGCAGATGTCCCAGGGAGAAGCTTTTTATCTGGCGGTCGAACAGCTGAAGAATTTTAAGGCGCTGAGAGACGATATCCACAGTATCGCGTTGGTCACCAAGGATAACCAGATTGTGTGAGAAACCAAATTGAGTGATGGCGATTATTTCAAAGAACTGATGAGACAGGAGTGGTATCAGGAAATCGGGAAAACCTCCCACGCGCAGTTCAGTACGCTTCACGAGGTTGCAGACGCAAACGGGGATCGTTCCAAAACCCTCAGCTATATCGTACCCGTGTATAATATGCAACAATATCAAAAGGCAAAGGGCTATATTATCATTAACCTGTTTCCGGATAAATTTGAAAATCTACTTCAGGTATTGGAGCCGTCTTACCACCAGATCACATGGAGCCAGGGCGGTAGGACGATCTTAACAGAACGCTTTACGAAAAACGCCGAAAACAACAGTAATTTCATCGAGCAGAAATATAAGGAGACAGATCTCTGCGCATACGCCAAAAATTCTTCCATCTCGATTATTAACCCTTCCCTTATGGCGGAATTTTTGGTTATCCTGGCTTTGCTGGTTGCCGGGCTTTTAATTATGGTACCCACCATCAAATACATTGTTGAGCCGTTAAAAACCTTATCGGATTTTATGGACGATACCAAGGCGAATTATAATCCGCTGAGCCAAATTGTAGTTCCCCCTGTTTCTAAAAAACATACGGCGAAAGAAATTATCGTACTCAACCAAACCTTTTCCAATCTGCTTCAGGAGTTGCATGAACAGACGGAACGCCGGGTAGAGTATGAAAAAAAGATGCAGCAACTCCGTACAGAGATGATTTTATCTCAGGTAAAGCCTCATTTCCTTTATAATACGCTAAATTCCATTTCAATTATGGCTAGGCAGAAAAACGCGAAAAATATTGAAGATATCACACAAAGCCTGATCACGTTGCTGCAGAAATCCATTGTTTATGAAGACCAGGAAATGGTCTGCACACTGGGCGAGGAAATAGAAATGCTGAAGGAATATACCACCATTCAGCAGTACCGCTATCAAGATAAATTTTCCGTCGATATTGATATCTCGGATGATTTACTTTCCTATCCGGTTCCCCGGTTTATATTGCAGCCCATTGTAGAAAATTCTATCTTCCATGGAATAACTCCCAAAGCCGGGCAAGGCACAATCTGGATTTCGGCGGCGATTACAGAAGAGCATTTTGTTCTGCTGGTGGACGACGACGGCATTGGGATGGAAGAGGAAAATATCGTATCCGCCCTGGATAACCCTTCTGATGAAAAACTCCAGCTCACGGTGAAAGGCTCTATTGGATTAAAAAATCTGAAAGAACGCCTGGAGATCATTTACGGTGAAAAGGCCCAGATCGTTATCCATACCCAGCCAGGCGTTGGATTCAGTGTAGAGATACAGATTCCATATACAGAAAATTAAAAAATATATACAAAATTATAGATATGTTATGTTAAATTACTGTTTGTTATATAGGTATAATGGTAATGGGAAAACTGATCGAAATAAACAGCAAAGGGGTGAAAAAAGAAGGCTGGAAAAGGTGTTTGTTTGAAACATTATTTTCGTTATCATGAAAAGGAAGGGGATCTATATGAAAAAGTTTTTAAGCATGAGCTTGGCGGCATTATTGGTTGTTTCCATAGCCGGCTGTTCTTCCACAGAGGAACCCGCCAGCAGTTCGCCCAGCGCCTCAAGCGCTTCCAACGAGGCTGCGTTTGGGTATAATACCGAGATCGAGGCCAACCTGACTACCTGGACCTGGGATACCGGCGGCGTTGACCTGGAAATGAGCGTGATCCAGAAAAAATATCCTGGTATTAATATGGAGTATACCGTGGTCGCCAGCGAGGACTATTTGAAAAAGATCCAGACCACCGTCGCCTCTGGCAGTGAATTGCCGGATATTGTCAACGCGGATGGGTTCTGGCGCGGGAAGCTTTACAATATGGGTATTCTGGAACGCCTGGATGCGGAGCCGTATAATTTTGACCGTTCCACGGTATTTGACTATGCCGTACCGTATATGGTAACTGAACAGGACGAAGTGGTCGGAATTGTAAAACCTGGTTCCCCGGCGGGATTGGCGTACAGCGCAGACCTGACGGAAAAGTATCTCGGGACCAGCGATCCGGACGAACTGGAAAAAATGCTTCCAGATTGGGATTCCTTTATTGAAGTGGGAAAAGAAGTTCTGGACAAATCAAACGGCGAAGTGAAAATGCTGTCCGGATATGATGAGCTTTATCAAATTATCGGCTATCAAAACGACGCGCCTTACATTGTGGACAATAAATTAAACCTGGAAGAAAGCATCGGGCCGGCGCTGAAACGAATGATTGAAATGCGCGACGCTGGGATCCTTGCGAATCTTTCCAGCGAAAGTTCCTCCCATAATGCTTCCTATAACAACGGCACGGTTCTGTTTTATCCCTGCGCTACCTGGTCTATTCGTTGGCGGCTCCAGGAAAATGATCCTGACGGCGCCAGAAACTGGAGGCTGATGACCCCGCCGGAGGGCGGCTTTAACTGGGGCGGCGGCGCCGGCTGCATCACCAAGGACAGCAAAAACAAAGAGGCCGCGTGGATTGTTTTAAGAGAAGCCGGATTGTCTACCGATTGCGCGATTGCATATATGAATGAGCTGACATGGTTCTCCATCTATAAAGAAGCATACGATACGCCGGAACTGAAGAGCTTTAAGCTGGATTACTTAGGCGGCCAGGATATTGTGGACTTTTTCGTAAGAACCATCCCCCCAACCATTAAAAACCGCGCCTGCACCTCCAATGACGCGGCCGTTGAGTCGGCTGTTGCGCTGGTGCGCACCGATATGCTGACCAATACCTCCGTTACCTACGAGTCTGCCATGAAACAGATTAAAAATGATCTGGAAATGACCATCCCGGGCCTGACAGAATAAATAAACCCACTGGGAAATAAACGAAACGAGGAAGAAAGTGATGTCTTGTTATCTAGAAAAATAAAAAAGAAAAGTGTGGTGCCGCGGTGGCAGCCCTATGTATTTATCGCTCCGTTTTTCATCATTTATATCGCCTTTAGTTTATTCCCGGTGCTTTATTCGTTTGTCATCAGCTTGTACCAGTGGGACGGAATTGGGGAAAAGGCTTACATTGGCTTTCAAAATTACATGACTCTTTTTACCAAGGATAACCTGTTCTTTAAATCGGTTGGGAATACCTTCCTGATTATGTCCGTCCCACTGCCGGTGCTGGTAATCGGCGGAACCATGCTGGCGTCCCTAATCAACAGCAAATTTGTCAGAGGCAAACGGCTTTTTCAGACGATCAATTTCCTGCCGTACCTGACGGCTCCCGTCGCGGTGGGAATCCTGTTCGGGCTGATGTTTGACCAGCAGAACGGCGTGGTCAACGAAGCGCTGAAGTCTATGGGCCTGTTAAATGAGGGCCTGTACTGGCTGAAGGATGGATATCTCGCGCGGATTGTCGTGATGATTATGTGCACCTGGAAATATATGGGGTACTATATGGTGCTGCTTCTGGCGGGAATTACCAGTATTTCCTCGGATATCTATGAAGCCGCCAGAATTGACGGCGCGGGAATGGTGACCACTTTTTTCCGGATCACCCTGCCGCTGATGAAAAACACCCTGACCTTTGTCATCATCCAGGGCATGATCGGAAGCCTGCAGCTGGTAGAGGACCCGATGACCCTGTTAACAGGCTGGATCAGCGGAGGGCAGTCGGCGGTAGCGGGCGGCCCGGACAGAAGCAGCCTGACCATGATGTGGTATATGTATGATACGGGCTTTGGAACGAACATGAATTATGGGTACGCGGCTTCTATTGCCTATGCCACCTTTATCATCATCGCCATTTTCGCGTTTATCATCAATATGCTTTTGGATAGGAGGGGAAAAGATGGCGAGTAAGCGAAAAAAGCTGGGTTTCTTTCACCTGAGGAAAATTTTGTTTACCGGTATCATGCTGTGCGTATCAGTCATCTTTTTCTTTCCGTTTTACATGATGGTTATGATGGCTACCCACGCAACCAATGAGTTGTATACGGGCATTCATCTGCTGCCAGGCACCCGGGGGCTGTATAACGCCCAGATCGTGCTGGAGGCGGGCTTTCTCCAGTATTATTTTAACAGCTTATATGTAGCGGTTTTGGTAACGGCCTTTTCCGTTTTGGTGAGTATGGCCTGCGGCTATGCCCTTGCAAAATACAGCTTCAAAGGCAGGGAGGCCTTCTTTGTCTTCATCATGATTACCATGATGATCCCGCCTCAGATCGGGCTTGTGGGATTTGTGACGGAGATGAAACAAATTGGATGGCTGGGCAGCCATCTTCCTCTGATCGTTCCCCCGGCGGCCAATGCGTTCGGCGTTTATTGGATGCGCCAGTACGCCCGTTCCTTTATTCCCACCGCCATTATGGAAAGCGCGCGGATTGACGGATGCGGGGAATTTCAGACGTTTTTCAGAATTATTATCCCAATGTGTAAGCCTGCGGTGATTACCTTGGCGATTTTAAGCTTTGTTGCCTCATGGAACAGCTATTTGATTCCGTTGGTTGTCATCAATAAGCAGGAATTATACACCATGCCCATTGCGATCAGCTCCATTGGTTCCATGTTCTACGCCGAATATGCCGGACGGATTATGGCCTTGGCGATCGGGACCATTCCAATCCTGATTATTTTTGCATTGGGTTCCAAATATTTTATCAGCGGACTGTCAGAAGGTTCTGTCAAGGAATAAAGGGCCGCTATATACAGGGAGGTTACCGTATTGAATAGAACAATCATGGATTTATCGGGGGAATGGCGGTTCGCCATGGACCCAAATGAAAAGGGGACGAATCAGTGCGGCGGGTGGTTTTCAGAGACGCTGCCGGACCGGGTCCGTCTTCCGGGGACCACCTCGCAGAATTTTGTCGGGATTGAAAGCAAGGTGGCGGATAAGCTGGGGGTCATTGAAAAATTCACCTACCGCGGCGTCGCCTGGTATCAGCGGGATATTGACATCCCGGAGGCCTGGGCAGGCCGGCATATCGAACTGAAGCTGGAACGGGCCAATAATACGACGGTATGGCTGGACAATATCCTGGTGGGGAAATCAGACCTGCTGCAGGTGGACCAGATATTTGACTTGACCAATATCGCGTCTCCCGGAAAGCATGTTCTGACCGTGCGGAACGATAATTCCCGCATCCGGCCCACCCATGGCTATCGTTTCGATTTTCTCAATGGTATTTGCGGTGAAATTTCCCTTACCGCAACCTCGAAAGTCTATATGAAGCAATGCCGGATAATGCCCAACATAAAAGCCAAGACGCTGACCGTTTATTTTACCCTTGGCAACCAGACGGGGTGCGAATCCCGCGGCAATATTTTCTTTCATGTCCATACCCTGGACAATTCCCATACTCTCAAGCCGTACCGCTTTGATTATATGCTGGATTTCCACCGTACGGAAAAAGAGTACGAGATGGAGCTCTATTTGGGCGACGGCATGAAGCTGTGGGATGAATTTGCGCCGAATCTTTATTGCCTGGAAGCAGAACTTGCCGGAAAGGCCGGCGGCGTTCCAGTGTCTGATTTTTATTCCACCCGGTTTGGTATCCGGGAATTCACCCATGAGGGAACCCAATTTTCCGTGAATGGGAAAAAGGTGATACTGCGGGGCGACGCCCTGCTGCATGAAAAATACATGTACCGCATGGGGCTTTCCCTATACAGCCGCGAGGACTGGGTCAAGGTCCTGAAGATTTACAAAGAATATGGCATCAACTATCTGCGCTTTCACACCCATTGCCCCCCAAACGCTGTTTTTGATGCCGCGGATGAAGTGGGAATTTACATGCAGCCCGAATTGACCATCGGCGGAACCAATGGGATGAACGTCCCCGGGCCGGAATCCCCCCTGTTTGACCCGCTGCTGGAGCCAACTATGCAGCGCTGGGGAAGGGAGCTGCTGGACTGGCTGCACAACCATCCGTCCTTTGTGATGCTTACCTTAGGAAATGAAATTAACGGCGACCGCTCCCTTTTGGAGAGGCTGGTGGAATATCTCAGAGCCCAGGACCCCACCAGGATGTACGCCCAGGGGTCCAATGACTTCATCCGCCAGCAGTGCCTTTCTGTGAACGACGATTTCTGGTCTACGATGAAGACGGATACCCCGTGGGAATACAAAATGGCGAGAGGGTCTTACGCGCATTCCGACCTGCCGCTGGGCCCGGTGCAGGACAGCAAGCCGAGAAACAGCCTGAGAGACCACAGTGAATCCATCAAGCATAGCCCGGTTCCGGTGATCGCATTTGAACTGGGCCAGTATGAAACTACCTGCAACTTTGATGAAATTGAGCGTTTTCCGAAAATGGAACTGCCGGGGAGTATGCTCCGCTATCAAAAGATGATGGAGGAACAGGGACTGCTTCATAAGGAAAAGGATTTCTACCGCGACAGCGGGAAAGCGTGCCTGCTGTGCTACCGGGAAGATATCGAAATGATTATGCGTACCCCGGGGATGGGTGGTTTCCAAATATTGTCCCTGGCTGATATTCATACGGATGGAACCGCCATCGATGGTATTCTAAACGCGTTTATGGAAAACAAAGGAATGGTTTCCGCGGAAGAGTGGCGGCGATACTGCAGTGACCGCGTCGTACTGCTGCGGATTGGCAAATTTACCTTTGACAGCGGGGAGCAAGCTGGCTTCAAGATGCAGTTTGCCAATTACGGCCCGGAAACCATTGACCAGGCAAAGCCGTATTTTGAACTGTACCATCAGGATAACTGTTTGGAACGGCGGGAATTTGACTTGATTTCCTTGCCCCAGGGGGATTTAACCGATCTTGCTTCTCCCACTGTCACGTTCCAGTGCGATGAGCCAGCGCAGCTGGTGCTGCGGGTTGGCGTAGAGGACCTGGCGGATCAGAAAACCTATTATAACGACTACAATATTTGGGTTTATCCGGTTCCGGAGATCCAACACACAATGCTGACCACGAAGTCGGCGGAAGAAGCGGCGGCGGCATTGGAAAATGGAGAAAGCGTTCTGTTTTATTCAGGGCTTCTGGACAGCGAAAAGTCGGTGGAGGGTTTCTTTGCCACTAATTTTTGGTCTTACGACATGTTTGCGACAGCTTCGGAAAATATTTCTGAAACCCGCCCGGGCAAACCGATGATCGGTGCCATGCTTGCGCCGGGCACCATGGGGATTTCCTATGACCCGAATCATCCGGTTTTCCGCTATTTCCCTGGCGAGGGCCACAGTGATTATCAATGGTTCAACGTCATTATGAATGGGAATCCGGTGATTCTGGATCATTTTGCGGAGCCGGTGGAACCCATTGTGTGGACCATCGATACGCCTCACCGCTGCCATAGGCTGGGCCTGCTGTTTGAACTAAAAGTCGGAAAAGGAAAAGTAATGGTGTGTACCACCGACCTGTCCCAGTTTGCAGGAGAAGCAGCCGAGGAATCTCTCTTAAAAGGAATTTTCGAGTATATGGCGTCGGATGAGTTCCAGCCTCAGGCTGAGTGCGGCTTAGAGGAATTTAAGAGTTTTTTTGCGAGGTAATGACAGTGGAAAGAAAAACAGCGTTCATTACCGGCGCGGGAAAGGGCATTGGCTATGGGATTGCCAAGACGTTGGCGGAAGAGGGCTACGACCTCATTTTGCACAGCCGCACTTCGGTGCAGGGAACAGAAAAATTAGCGAATTTGGCTCGGACAAAAGGCCTGAAGGCCCACCTGGTGCAGGGCGATTTATCCAACGTTCAGGAAGTGGAACAGATATTCCGCCGGATATCCGATTTGACGCAGGGGCTGAACCTGGTTGTCAGCAATTCCGGGCTAACGATTTGCAAGCCGTTTTTTCAGATTACACCTCAGGATTTAGACCAGGTAACCGGGCTGGACTGGCGGGGCAGCTTTTTTGTTACCCAATATGCCGCCAAATTGATGGTTGAACAGAAGACGGAGGGGCATATTCTTTTAATTACTTCCAACCAGGCCCACATGGTTTATCCGGATGGATCCATGTATGGCAGCGTCAAGGCGGCGTTATCCCATTTCACAAAATGCGCCGCCGTCGAACTGGCGAAGCATAGAATCCGTGTCAACGCAATATCGCCGGGCTACACTGACACAGGAGATCCCAGAATGGGAGAGAAAGAATCCACTTACAGCGCTATACCGATACAGCGGTGGTGTACCCCTAAGGAAATCGGGAAGGCCGTAGTTTTTCTTGATTCTGTCTGGAGCAAATCCATTACCGGAACGGAGCTTATGATCGACGGTGGAGGAAGCTTGACCTGTAAAGACGACAGGGAACATACCGGATAAAATATTTTCCGCCATGGAGGTAGCCGTAAATTTAAGGACGAAAGGCTCGCAATCTCATAAGCTATGAGATTGCGAGCCTTTTGAAGAAGGAAGGATATTTGATGGCGAGGGTAATCACGATAGGGGAGACGATGGCCGCTTTGACTCCGGGATCTTCGGGAGCGCTGCGGTATGTTACAGATTACCGGATAAGAATTGCCGGTGCGGAAAGCAATGTGGCTGTCGGGCTGTCTAAGCTGGGAATTGAGACGGCGTGGATCTCAAGAGTAGGCGAGGATGAGTTGGGATATTTTGTAAGGAATCAAATCAGGAGCGAGGGGGTTGACTGCCGGGAGGTAATATTCGACCCGGAGCACCGGACTGGACTGATGCTGAAGGAAACCGGAGCATTGGAAACAAAGGTGTTTTACTACCGGGAAAACAGCGCGGCCTCCCACCTGAGCCCAAAGGATTTAAAAGAGGAAATGCTCCAACAAGCGGAACTGCTGTATTTAACCGGGATTACGCCGGTGTTGAGCGAAAGCTGTGAGCGGACGGTTCGGGAAGCGATCCGCTTAGGAAAAAAACACGGTTTGCTGATAAGCTTTGACCCTAATGTGAGAAAAAAACTGTGGAAAGAGAGAGATTACGGGCCTCTGCTGGCGAGGCTGGCCCTGGAAAGTGATATTGTGCTGCTGGGCTTATCGGAAGCGGAAATACTGTTTGGGGAAACGGAGCCTGACGCAATTTTCGATTTGTTGTTCCGGGAGGGCGGGGTGCGTTACGCGGCTATAAAAAATGGGGCTGAGGGCGCCTGGGCGGCAGACCGAAGCCGGCGAATCGCTGTGAAACCGTATCCCTGCCGGAGTGTGGACCCAATTGGCGCGGGAGACGGATTTAACGCGGGATTTTTAGCTGGGATACTGCTCGGAAGAGAACTGGATACCGCGGGGAAAATGGGAGCAATATGCGGAGCCTTAGCCACCCAGACCACTGGAGATGTGGAAGGATATCCGGACAGAAAGCAAATGGAGAATGCGCTGTCGCAAACAGAAGAGATTTACCGTTAAAGGAATAGGAGAAAAGCGGAATGGATATGTATGAGATTGTAATGAAGAATCCGGTGCTGGCAATCCTGCGGAATGTGCCGTTGGAACAAACGCTTGATTACGCTGAGGCGATTGTGGCGGGAGGAATCCGTTTTTTTGAGGTGGCGCTAAATAGCAAAGACGGGCTGAAACAGATTTCTGTGCTGAGAAAGCGGTATGGAGACCGCTGTTTGATCGGCGCGGGAACCGCAATTACAGTGGAATTGGCGGAAAAGGCGCTGAATGCGGGCGCCCAGTTTCTGTTAACGCCCGGGACGCCGACAGATGTTCTGGAATACTGCGCGAAAAACAATGTGAAATTACTGCCCGGCGTTTTAACGCCGAGTGAAATTGCAGCAAGCCTGGAATACGGCTATAAAACCATGAAGCTGTTTCCGGCGGGCGCGATGCCTTTGAATTATGTGAAAAGCCTAAAAGGCCCTTTTGACCAGGGAAATTATGTGGCCATCGGCGGGGTTTGTCCCAGTAATTATAAAAGCTTTTTCGCTTCTGGATATCTGGGCGTAGGCATGGCGAGTAATCTGATGCCCGCGGAGGCGGCGGCAAACGGAGACTGGGAGGCGTGCGCCGCGGCTGTCCGAAAAATCGTCGATGATCTGAAGAAAGCTTAATGGATTGTCATTGCACAGATGACAAAAAGCTGAAAGATAACAAGACAGAAGGAGTGCTCCGCATGAAAATTGTACGCGTAAACACCTACACCGTTAGGCCCCGCTGGGGCTTTGTGGAGATCATAACGGATGACGGCTTGACCGGCTGGGGAGAGCCAGTGCTGGAAGGCCACTGCGAGGCGGTTCTGGCGTGCGTGGAGGAGATGAAGCCCTATTTGATCGGCGCGAATCCGGGCAGAATTGAGGATATTTGGACGCTTCTTTACCGGTCTGGGTTTTATCGGGGCGGCGGAGTTTTAATGAGCGCGATTTCAGGGATTGACCAGGCATTGTGGGATATTAAAGGAAAAACCTTTGGGGTTCCGGTATATGAATTAATGGGAGGAGCCTGCCGGGAACGCATGAAGGTTTACAGCTGGATCGGCGGCGACCGCCCAAGCGATGTGGGAAAAGCTGCGCTGGAGCGAAAAGAGGCCGGTTTCCAAGCGGTTAAGATGAACGCCACAGAGGAGCTGCAGATGATCGACTCGTATGATAAAATCGACGCCGTTCTGGAGCGGGCTTCAGCCATCCGCGAGCAATGCGGGAAGTATTTCGGAATCGCTATTGATTTTCACGGCCGCGTGCATAAGCCAATGGCGAAAATCCTGGCGAAAAAACTGGAAGAATTTGATCCGATGTTTATTGAGGAGCCGGTTTTATGCGAAAATATGGAATACTTTCCTGAAATCGCCGCGGCGTGTAATATTCCAATCGCCACCGGCGAGCGGTTGTTCAGCAAATACGATTTTAAACGGCTGCTGAAAACAGGCGGCGTGGATATTATCCAGCCTGACCTGAGCCACGGGGGAGGCCTGACGGAGACCAGGAAAATCGCTTCCATGGCGGAAGCCTTTGACGTGGCTTTGGCCCCCCACTGCCCGCTGGGCCCGATTGCTCTGGCCAGCTGTCTGAATGTGGACGCCGTCAGCTACAACGCGGTGATCCAGGAGCAAAGCATTGGAATCCATTATAATGTAGGGAAAAGCGTGCTGGACTATGTAAAAAATCAGGAGGATTTCCAATTCAAGAATGGCTTTATTGATTTGCCGGTAAAGCCTGGCTTGGGGGTTGAGGTCAACAAGGATTTGGTCCTCCGGGAAAATCAAAATCCTCATCATTGGAAAAATCCTGTTTGGCGCCATGCCGACGGTTCCATTGCCGAATGGTAAGTCCAGGAGGGGAATGAAACGAGCAATCTGCCAAAAGGAAGATTTTAAGTTTTAGCTTTTTGTAGTGCGTCCGGCATTTCAGCGTCTTACAGAAGCTTTCTGCTTATTATGCGGAGGGCTATTGGGAAGCCCCTTTTTTCTTAGATAAAACTATGAAAAACGTTCTGGAATACTTTTGTTTTATAATAAACAGAATTTTATTCTGAACTGAGGCTTCTCATTTTGTTGAAGGTTCCCTTTTGATTTTTATTTTATAAACTTATTCCAAACGGTATTAGGCCAGCGGACAACAATTTCGTCACTCCCTCCCACCAGGCTGAGCCTGGACGCAATCCGCGTTCCTGGTTCAGCCTTTTATTTTGTCAGTTCACTCGCATTTATGGTAGGGTATCTTTTTGTCAACGCTTCGCAAGGCGTGGGTGACGAAATAGATGTCACCCCGATTTTTTCAGCATTC